>ENA-OOXC01001044-OOXC01001044.1-human-gut-metagenome-genome-assembly--contig:-NODE-1044-length-18202-cov-3.221304_pt1 | contig 18202 bp, 17 predicted proteins | sample MGYA00241578_ERZ501325 | MGnify/ENA primary metagenome ERZ501325 (study PRJEB25962, sample SAMEA2042737) | human gut metagenome | biome: human gut; feature: human-associated habitat; material: faeces...
GGGCGCTGCCCAAACCCGCAATTTTTGAAAAAATTGAGTAAACTTTTTTGCTTTTAGGAGGATAATTTAGCGTTAGCTAAATTTCAATCCCCGACCGACACTCCGCTAAATCATAATTTAATGTTACCCCAACATTTAGAACCCAACCAAAATTCAATATTCACATATAATATTTTGCAATTTTATAGAGTTTTGCCGCTCCCATTTGAATATGTCTTGTGACAACGGGAGGAGTTATACCAAGTTCGCTTGCAATAGTTTTCATCTTTTTTCCGTTAAAATAATACTCAAAAACGCAATGGCGCTGTCTGTCGGTAAGGTCATTCTCTATGACATTCATTAGTATTTTTAAAACTTTCTGACGGTTTTCGCTGTTGGTTTCGCCGTCCATAAGGCTTTTTTCAAAGCAAATCTTATCGGAATTTAAATCGGAAAAATGTATAAGTTTACTTCTCATCACATTACCCCCTTATATCTTGCCTCAAGCAAATTTGCAATATCAAGGCACTCAAGGTAATAACCTCTGTATCTGCAAATTTTCTCATTGATTTCCTTTTTATTTAATAAACTTTTAGTTTTTAACATACTTTTATATTTATCAACAACAGACAGCATTTTGTCTGCCTCTGCCCTGTATTCTTTTGACCATTCAAGATAATTGTTCATATTAACATCCTTTCCGCTTACTATTCATCAAATAAGAACCAACGGGGCTTGGTTCTCTATATAATATTATAGAGAGAAAAAATCACAAAATCAAGAGTTTTTAGAACATTTGTTCTAATTTAACTGATTTTAATGAACAAAGTCCCTTTTTCAGTACTTTGCTAATTGTTTTTTTAATTATTAACAGAACAAAAAATAAACCGACATTGATAAAAAACTCAATATCGGTTTAATGTCGGTTATGATTTTTAAATAAAGAGAATATATAACTGTTATGCATCATACCAATTAAAATTTTCATAATCGGGATACATTTCAGAAAACTCATCGTCACTGTATTCGTTTTTCACTTCATTTGCTATATCTACTACATAATAAGTATTACCGATTTTCAAATACGCAAAATTATTGTCATAAGCAAATGAATCAAAACAGCCGCTAAATATTTTTGTGCCGTTATTTATTACATCATCAACTTCTGTCGGTGGAATATATAACTCGTCCTGTGACATACTGTCTGATTTATCATTGTTATGAGCGATTTTAAAAGTAGATTTATTTTCAAAGGTATATACGGTCACATCAATCATCGAAATTACAGCCTGCCGTAAAAATTAAAATTCCGCATATAAAAGTTAATATAAAAAACTTAACACTTTCCTCATAATTTTCTCATATAAAAATCAACAGTGATTGGTATATATCACTAACAGTATAATTTAAAGGATTTTCAAACAATACTTAATTTTAAAGCTGACAAACTTCAACTGTTTTATTGTTAAACTTTCTTGACAAAGCAAAATATTTATAATAGAATATTAATAGATATGTGCCAATAGCTCAGCAGGATAGAGCGTCTGCCTCCTAAGAATATGTTGCAACGACCGCCTTTGGAGCAAAAGTGATTGACAATGAGTTAGTTTAAGTCCATAATTGAATAGATTTTAAAGATGTTTCCGTAGCTCAGCTGGATAGAGCGACCGCCTCCTAAGCGGTAGGTCGGGTGTTCAAATCACCTCGGGAACGCCATTTTAAGCCTTTTTTGATGATTTTTCATCGAAAGCGGCTTTTCTCTTTTTACGGCTTCCGCTTCCGTGATCGTGCTAACAAAAGTGTGTGGTTATCTAACAGGTGTTAGCACGAAATCGCTGATTTTGCTAACAAAAACCGTCGTTTTGCTAACAGCGTTAAAAATTCCAATTAATCTCTGCTAACAGATTAGTTGTGCGGTATGGTGGTAGTTTATTCGCATAATTGAAAACAAATCCTTTCTATATATAATAATAGTATAAGTAAGTGATTATTATGAAAGGTCCTAAATACCATATATATCTTACGAATGAAGAACGCTCCGAGGTTTTGAAATCACTTATTGACCTCAAAAATGAAATGATTGTACAGGGTAAATACACTGATGTATTGGATGAAATCATCGTCAAGCTATACAAAGCCCAAAAAAAGAATATAAAGGTAATATACATTTAAATTAAGCTATTAAGCTGTCTGTTCCTTAATTGGAGCAGGCGGCTTTTTTGCGTTTATTCAACTTTTTTCAAAAAAATGGTTCATCACGATTTTTTGTGGGATGGAGAACGGACAGAAGGAATAGAAAGATAGCGAATCAGGGTAAAGAAATCTATCCTAAGCGTATTTTAATATAAAAGCAAAAACAGCACTAAGAAATATACGGCAATGAAAAATGTAGTTTGTAAAAACAGCCGTACAAGAGGAATATCCCGGCTTTACGGTGCAAACTGAACAGGTTGATTTTCAGGCAGAATTGTACAGTTACAAAATTTGCCGCAAAACCACATGAGTGATTTGGCGGATGCACGAAGTCTTGTAAAATGCGGAAATTATGACGCACTCAGTATTCTTTATGATAATATTTCTGACACACTTTCACAGCTCGGCACATAACCGCTAAAACAGAATATTTTTAAGACAGTGTAATACTGTAAAACATAAAACATCCTCATAGATTAAAAAAGCAAGGACCACCCAAGAAAAAATAGGTGGTCCTTGATTTTAGAGAGATTTTATTTTTAAAGGAGTTAGAAATCAGCTCATTTTATTTGTTTATACCAAAAATAAATTTTGTAGTTTGTGTATAGTTTTCGTTTGCTTTTAATATTGTCGTAGGAAAACTCTTGTGATTTACAGCATCGGGAAAGCCCTGGGTTTCAAGACAAAACGCTGGATTTTCTCCGTATGTTGCTGAATCCTTTCCCATATTGGACAAAACATCGACATAATTTGCTGTATATACATGAACACCTTTTTGAGAAGTATAGCATTTTAATGTGATTCCGCTATCAATACCCTCAGCTTCGGCTGCAAGCACAAATTCTTCATCAGAATGATTCAGCACAAACATATGATCAATACCGTTTGCAAAACCAATCTGCTTGTTTTTTCTGTCAATACCATTTCCAATTAACTTGGGTTCGGTAAAATCAAACGATGTATTCTTAACGGGAGTTATCTCTCCTGTGGGATTGAGGTTTGAATTTATCGGTATGAAGGAATTTGCATTTATTTTCAGCTTGTGATTTTCTGTAACTTTACCGCTTTTATGTCCGTTAAGATTAAAATATGAATGATTGGTCAGATTACATATTGTGTCTTTGTCAGAAACTGCCGACCATTTTATCGTAAGTGCATTTTCATCATCAAAGGTGTAGCGTACAAAGACCTTCATATTTCCGGGATAGCCCTCATCACCGTCGGGACTATCAAGCATAAATAGAACTGTATTTGGAACTTTATCATCAACTACCGCAAGCCACACTTTGCGGCTAAAGTTGTTAAATCCGCCGTGTAGATGGTTACTCCCATTGTTTACAGAGAGCTGATAATCTTCTCCGTTAAGAGTAAACTTGCCGTAAGCAATTCTTCCGCAACATCTTCCGACAGTAGCACCGAAGTATGTTCCGTCAAATTCATAACCGCCAATGTGCTCATAGCCGAGAACTACATCTCTAATACTACCGTTTTTGTCGGGAACTTTTATCGAAACGACACTTGCGCCTAAATCACATAATGTCACGCTTGCTCCGTTGTTATTTTCTATTGTATAAAGATGAGTGTTTTCACCTTTGGATGTAGGTTCAAAATTCACTACCCTTACCTTTGACATTTTAGCACTTCCTTTACTACAGCGTCTTTATAAATTTATCAAAAGCCTTTTGTCCTTCAGGAGTTCTTTTGAATACACCTGCATCCAAAAGAACATTAAGAAATACCTTTCCTATCTCATTTTGAATTATTGAATCAACATTATTTTCATTGATTTCATCATACTGCGAAACAAATTCATTTACCCACTCGGAATGTTTGCTGATTTTCGGAATTTCACTTACATCCTTGTGATTAAGAATAGCATCCTTTAAAATAGCCATTTCATCTTTAAGCCTTGAGGGCAATACTGCAAGTCCCATAACTTCAATAAGGCCGATATTTTCTTTTTTAATATGATGCAAATTCGCATGAGGATGAAATACTCCCAGAGGATGCTCTTCACTTGTGATATTATTTCTGAGAACGAGGTCAATAACAAATTTTCCATCCTTTGTAAAAGCAATCGGAGTAATAGTGTTGTGAATTTCACCATCTGTTTCGGCAAAAATGCCAACATTTGCGTCCGTGTACGCTCTCCAACTCTTTAGAATATAAGAAGATAATGAAATAATGCTGTCCTTGTTTTTACCTGTCAATCTTACAACTGACATAGGCCACTTTACAATTCCGCACTCCACATCATCAAAGCCGTTAACAATAAACTTTCGTTCAACCTCTGCCCTATTAAGTGCAAAGCTGTATCTGCCACCCTGAAAATGTTCATGTGTAAGTATTGAACCGCCTACAATCGGCAAATCAGCATTCGAACCGATTATATAATGCGGAAACTGTGAAATAAAATCAAACAGTTTTCTGAATGTAGAATCATTGATTACCATTGGTGTATGCTCACCGTTAAACACAATACAATGTTCATTGTAATAAACATACGGAGAATATTGCATAAACCAGTTATCTCCGTCAATGGTGAGCGGAATAATTCTGTGATTATCTCTTGCAGGATGATTTACTCTTCCGGCATATCCTTCATTTTCCTTACAAAGCAAACATTTCGGATAGCCCGACTGTTTTTGAAGTTTTGCCGCTGCAATAGCTTTCGGATCCTTTTCAGGCTTTGAAAGATTTACCGTGATATCAATATCACCGTATTCGGTTGATGTTTTCCACTTTAAGTCTTTCTTAATACGATATCTTCTTATATAATCGGTATCGCAGCTGAATTTATAGTAGCTATCGGTTGCAAGTTTAGGAGAAACGCTATAATTCTGCCAAAATTCTCTTATTACTTCTGACGGTCGCTTAACAAGTGAAGCCATAAGTTTCACATCAAATAAGTCGCGATATGTTACTGTATTTTCGGGAATGATTCCTTTTTCGTATGCATAATCAAGAAGTCCCGACAAAATTTCTTCAAGAGTATCCTCGTTATCTGCTGTAAGGCAAGTACAACTGTCATCGGGTTCATCCATATGGAACAACGATAAAAGCCTATTTTGCGTGTAGATTATATCCTCTTTTTCAATAAGCCCTGTATTGATTCCGTATGAAACAAGTCTTAATATTAAGCCGTAAACGCTGTTCTTCATAAATACCGCCTCACTTACTATAGCCGTTTGTATGTGTTGAATGCCATTCCCACGCTGTTTTAATAATTGTTCCCAGATCATCATACTCAGGTTTCCAGCCAAGTACAGTTTTCGCCTTATCGCTTGATGCAATCAATACAGCAGGATCACCACTTCTTCTGCTTTCTTCAACAACCTTAATATCTTTCTGTGTAACTTCCTTTGCTTTTTCAATTACCTCACGGACAGAAAAACCTACACCGTTGCCAAGATTGAATATATCACTTTTACCGCCCTTCATAAGATATTCAACTGCAAGAATATGAGCCTGTGCAAGGTCAGTGACATGGATATAATCACGAATACAAGTTCCGTCAGATGTGGGATAATCAGTACCAAAAATACTTATGTGGTCACGGGTACCCTGTGCCGCTTGAAGAATAATCGGAATAAGGTGGGTTTCAGGACTATGTGCCTCACCGATTTTTCCGCTGATATGTGCTCCGCATGCATTGAAATATCTGAGAGAAACATATCTTAAACCATGTGCTTTTTCAACCCAATAGAACATTCTCTCCATGGATTTTTTTGTTTCTCCGTAGCAGTTTGTCGGATTTGTCGGATCGGTTTCAAGAATAGGAGTTCTCTCAGGCTCACCGTATGTTGCCGCTGTTGATGAAAATACAATCTTATCAATTCCGTGAGCAACCATTGACTGAAGCAAAACCTTTGTGCCGTTGAGGTTATTATCATAATATTTGAGAGGGTTGGTCATACTTTCACCGACAAGTGAATTGGCTGCAAAATGAATTACAGCATCAATACCTTTTTCTTTATCAAAAACGCTGTCAATTTCACTTCTGTTTCTGAGATCGCCTTTATAAAATTTTGCTTTGGGATGAACCGCCTCGATATGACCTGTTTCAAGGTTATCAAATACAACAACCTCATTACCGCTTTCAATAAGTCTGTAAACTGTATGCGAACCGATATATCCGGCACCGCCTAAAACAAGAATTTTCATTTTGTCCTCCTTAATAAAAACAAAACCTACATAATTACATTACTTTTATTCCGCCGTATTTTCTCACTTTGAGAACATGGCATGAGTTTTCTCCGAAAATTTTATTTATAAATTCTTTGTAATTACTTACAAAATCATTTTTGACAAACGCCTGAATTGTACCTGCAAATCCACCGCCGTGAACACGGCACACGCCGTAATTGCGAAGAAGGCTTTCGCTGAGTGCAAGGGCTACCGAGATGTTCTGATGTTGAATATCTCTTGTTGTATATACATTCTGAAGATACTTAAACGATGAATTACCGGATTTTCTTATTGCGTCAAGGAATTCAACAAACTTACCGTTTTCAAGTGACGAAACGGCATTTTTAACATTATGCTCCTCATTAAAGAAATGAATTGCACGAAGTACCGGTCTGTCGCCAACAGCCTCACGAATTTCGCCAAGGTGAATATAAAATTCGTTTGAATCACAATCTCTCAGATAATCTTCTCCGAGAAAATTTGCAACCTTTTTCATTTCCGAGGGAATCATAGCATAATCATCTGTAAGATCAACATGATCACCCTTTGTGTCAACAATACAAAGACTGTAATCATATTTTTCAAATTCGGTAGGTACTTTCTTAACAATTGGCTTTGTCGGATCTTTAAAGTCAATGTTAACCATTCCTCCGACTGAACAAGCCATTTGATCCATAAGTCCGCACGGCTTTTTGAAAAATACATTTTCAGCATACTGAGAAATCTGAGCAATCTCAACTGAATTTATTTTCATATCATTATATAAGCCGGAAATAATAGTTCCGACAACTACCTCAAAAGCTGCTGACGATGAAAGTCCTGCACCAACAAGTACATCACTTGTTGCATAAGCATTGAATCCACCAATTTTGTATCCATGATCCTTTAGTCCACGAAGAACACCTCTGATGAGGCTGACCGTTGTGCCTGCCTCATCATTATTAACTTCGAGGTCATTTATATCGAGAGTAATCATATCATAACCGTCAGAAACAAATCTTACAACATCATTGTTATTCTTGGCCGACACAGCAATAGTATCAAGATTAATGGATGTTGCAAGCACCATTCCATGCTGGTGATCTGTATGATTACCGCAAACCTCACTTCTGCCGGGAGCACTGAATATTGCTACTTTATCAGGGCAATAAATTGTTTCATACTGCTCAATTGCATGAACATATCTTTTTTTCTGATAATCAATCATTGATGAATCTATATATATATCAGTGAAAAGATTATCAAATTCGCCGTTTGTAATTTTTTCAATTGCTGTTTTAGTATCAATCATTTTATTTACCTGCCTTTTCCGCAACTGTAGGAAGGAACATAGAAGGCTCTGTGCTACCGCTTTCATCAAGCTGTTGTGTCATATCAATCTTGCCTTCTCTTCTTGCACTGATTGTGTTTATAACCTTCTTCATCATACCGTCATTGAGTTTATATTTCTTTCTGTAAACAACATAAGCAATAAGCATACAAACCGCAGGAACAATGCACATAAGTGTACTGATTGATGCTACTGTTGCAAATGACTGTTCCTGTCCCGGAATATACTGTGTGCTTCCAAGTGCTGCGCCAATACCGAGTGCTGTAAGAGCTGCTGTGAATTTTACGATAAGCGTCTGGAGTGAGAATACAACGCCTTCATTTCTTGTTCCAAGCTTAAATTCACCGTAATCAACAACATCTGCAAGGAATACTGTTGCACAACCAAGTTCAAGACCTGTACCAAGTTTTACAATAACACCTGAGATTGATGTGAGCACAACATTGTGCGGAGCAAAAATACCTACGAGCAAAAGCATTACAAGACCAAATGCAGGTAAAAGACATGCAAGAAGGAACGAAGTTTTTCTTGAAAGAAATTTTGCAACCTTAGGGAATACGATAAGACCTACAACCTCTGCGATTGATGCGCTGATCATAAATGATGACATCATTCCTGCGTTGCCGCAAACATATTTGAAATAATATGTAGCAACACCCATAATGCACTGAATGCCGATGTTGTAAAGGAAGATAAGAGTTACCGCCCAACGAAGTTGATCATTCTTGCCGATGATTGAGAAAATATCTTTAAACTTAACTTTCTTTTCCGGAACAGAATCATCTCTCTTTTTCGGAAGATTGATTACTGTAATACCGATTGTAAGAATAAATACAATTGCAATTATGATTGCAAATCTGTGATAACCTGCCTGGTTTGTTGTGCCGCCGCCGAGAGCCTCAATAATTTGAACACCAAAGCCTGCAATAACAAGTGACTGACCGATACTTGCAAAGATTCTCGGAAGTACCGAAACTTTTTCTCTCTCCTCAGGATTTGAAGTGAGGTTAGGAATAATTGACCAATAAGGAATATCCATAATTGTGTAAGTCATACCCCAGAGTATGTAAGCTGCTGTTGCAAATACGCAAAGTCCAACGCCATTGAGGTGGAAGTCTGTGAATAAAACAACAAATATAATTGAATTAACCAGCGTACCTATTACAAGCCATGGAATAAATTTACCCCATCTGCTGCGTGTGTTATCAACAATCATACCCATAAACAAATCATTAAAGGCATCCCATAACTTTGCAACAAAGAACATTACGCCGATAAATACCGGGTTGACCTTGATGATGTCTGTGAAATAAATCATTGAAAATGTGGCAATCATACCATAAATCATATCTTTGCCGAGGGCACCAAAAGCAAAGGTGTATTTGATTCTACCTGGGATTTTGCCATCAAGTCTTGGTTGTGATGATGTCTGTTTCATAATTTTTCCTCCTTTTAATTTTAAATGAAACGCCGTGACAACCTGCACAAAAGATTTCGCTATTATTTAATAATAATGTTTCTTTTGTTTTATGTTAACTAAATTATACTTTTTGTTTCGTAAACTGTCAATAGTTTTTGGTAAACATTTTTGCTTTCTCCGTTTTTTACTAAACACGACTTGATTTTTTGGTAATATTTCACTATAATGGTAGTGAGGTGATTCAATTGGCTACAATCAGAGATGTTGCCAAAAAGGCAAATGTATCAGTTGCTACTGTTTCAAGAGTGCTTAATAATGACACTACCCTCAGCACCTCGCTTGAAACAAAGCAAAAAATATTTGCAGCAGCTAAAGAACTTAATTATGTAAAGAAAAAAAGGGTTACATCAGCACCTTCATGTCGCATTGGAATTCTACAATGGTTCTCTTTCAAACAGGAAATTGAAGATAATTATTACTTTTTGATGAGACAGGGTATCGAGGACTACTGTTCAAAAAATAATATAAGTATTGTACGAACATTTAAAACAGACAATGACTATCAGAATGTACTCTGCGATGTTGATGGCATAATCTGCCTCGGGAAGTTTAGTAAACAAGAAATAAAATTACTGCATTCATTGAATAATAAAATTGTTTTTCTTGATATGACCGTTGAGAATATTGAAATCACATCCGTATCGCTCGACTTTCGTCAGGCAGTGTCCGATGCAATTAAATATCTATATGATTTAGGCCATAGAACAGTTGGCTTTATCGGAGGCATTGAACAGCTTGAGGACGGAACGATATTTCCTGATAAACGACTCAACACTTTCACAGACATTTGCGATGCACTAAACATTAAATATGATGGTTTTATTATGCAGGACAAATTTTCAACATCATCCGGTTATAAAATGATGTCAGAAATGATCAGCAAAGGAAATCTCCCCACAGCTATTTTTGCGGCAAGCGATCCTATTGCAATTGGTGCAATGAGAGCTCTGCAAGAAAACGGTTACAAAATTCCTGAGGATATTTCTGTTATGGGATTTGATAACACGGAGCTTTCGGGATATACAAACCCTCCACTCACTACGGTAAACGCACCTGTATATGCAATGGGTATTTACGGCATTAGATTTATTTTGAATATGATGAAATCTAAAAGCACCGATTATCTTTCTCCTATGCGTGTCTATCTGCCTTGTCCAATAAAAGTTCGCAACTCATGTGCAAAACCTAAAAAATTATAATTATCGTCGTTATTAAACGATTATATGCTATAATAAAATTATCGTTATACGGTTGATTTTGAAAGTAGTCTGCCCTCTTAACCGACTGCTACTTGACTACTTTTGAAGAATCTAATATAGCACATTTGGCGTGATTTGAGTCGGCGATTAGTCAGAAATATAAAAATGAATCTGCCTCTTATTTATAATTAACATTTTTAAAGAATCTCATATGCATTTTTGCACGGAATTTTTACATGCAAGTCTGTTGACCATGTTACATGATATGTTCCGAGTCTTTCAATTACATATGCGTGTGCCTGCGGTACTACTTTTACATTGCTTACGATTACTATAAGCAGGATTAAAAGGATAATTCCTAAAATAATAAGTCCTAACATTATTTACCTCTCATTCTGTTACGGGTTCTACTATGAGCTTGACGCCTTCTATTGCGAGAACCTTAACTTTTGTTTTTTTTAAAGCGGTGCTTTGTCGGACTTTACCGTCCATGTTTCCTGCTGAAAACCGCATTAGGATGGGAAAAGTTGAGGTTTGTTTATCTTGGAAATAACGCTTCGGAATGAGCTCCTAAGCAGAAGGTCGGGGGTTCATTCCCTTTTGGCACGCCAAACCAAACCCGCACCGAGGAGTTGTTTTTATGACTTTCGGTGCGGGTTTTTCTGTATCTCTTGATTTTTATTTAATATGAGAATATAATAAATTTCAACGGAATGTCGGCGGCTTGTGCCTGATTATTCGATATTCGTTTTTATTTAACAAAATATTACACAGATTAGGGAAAATGATATGATTATTAAAAGAGCTGTTTTACATATACTTGACTTCAATTCGGGAATGAGCGTTTTTTCTCAAAACGAACTCGACTGTACAGACGATACAGTAAGCACATTTCTTCAAAAGCACCTTGAAAAACTTCACAAGGATTCCGCGGGAAAAAGCGGTACTTTTAATGCCGACAGCGGTTTTGTGGCGGCGCTGACGGAATACGGCAACAAAGGTCTTGAATTTATAGATTTCACTTCACAAATTGCCAATGTTCTTTATGAGAATATTTCTCTTTCTGACAAACTTGACGCAATAGATTTTGTTGCGGCAGATTATATAAATGACGATTCCGACTACTTTGCAATTCTGCTTATAACCAACAAATCCGCCTATACTCATCAGGTAATTACAGATGAAAACGGTATTCATAACGAAATTATGAAGCATTACGCTATCCTGCCTGCCCCGTCGCAAAAAATAGATTCATATGCGATTATAAATATGAAAACGGGAGAAATACATTTTTCGGATAAAAAGCGCCAAATCGACGGCAACAGCGTATATGTACTTCCGGAAATACTGCTCGAATGTTCATCGGGCGTTTCCGCAAAAGAGGCTGTAAAAATCGTAAGGGAAACCGCAAACGAGGTTGCCGAAGAATACGGAGTAAACTCGGCAGTCGCCGTTTCAAAGGCAAAAAGTTACATTGTCGAAAACTGCGAGGAATCCGACACCATTTCCACACAGGAACTTGCCGAAAATATTTTTTCGGAGTCACCAATTATGCAAGAGGCATTTGAAAAGAAAATCGAAGAAAAAGAAATACCCAAAGACTTAAAAATCGAAAAAACATCTGCCGTAAGAGCCAGCAAAAGTCAGAAAATAAAAACCGATACGGGCATAGAAATAACCGTACCCGTAGAATATTTTGAAGATGACAGATATATTGAGTTTATCAACAACAACGACGGCACAATTTCAATCGCACTTAAAAATATCGGCAAACTTATAAACAGATAAACCCGCTTTTTTAATTCGTAAAAAATTTTTGAATAATTTTTAAATAATGCTTGACAAATCAATCCGTATTTGATATAATCAATATCGCTGATTGAGATTACAGCATTACGGCGACATAGCCAAGTGGTAAGGCACGAGTCTGCAAAACTCCGATTCCCCAGTTCAAATCTGGGTGGCGCCTCCATGAAAAGCACTTCTTCGGAAGTGCTTTTTTCAGCTTCTCCCCTATCTCCAAATTTCCGAATCAATTCAGTCAAATCGAATCGACGTATTAAACTAAAATATCATCCATACTTTACGTTACAAAATCATTGCTTCTTTATGTTTTTTTCTTTATCTCAAAAGAAATAAGAATAATTTATTAAGAATTTGTTGCAAAATGTTGACATTGTAAGATAATAGTGATATAATCCGATTATTAAAACAGAATATGGTTCTGAGAATAACTCAGGATGATGGAGGCGCGGTGCTTTACAAGTAACTTTCGCAGGGAAGGCAACTCAGAAAGTGAAAAGACTGACCGCCGAAGCGTGGGAAACTGCCTTGTGAACCATAGCTGGGACGTTGCAGAATATGTAACGGACTGTCACAACTTGTATGTGGAGTGCTGTCATGTAGTAATAGTCGTTATGACATGGTTGGTATGAATGTACGGAACCATGTCGTTTTTTATTTTAATTCAGGAGGGTTTATTGTGAAAAAATCCAAGAAAATCATTTTGGCGATCGCCTGCGTTGTTATTGTCGCAGTTCTCGCTTTCGCCAAGATCTCGGGCGGTTCGCTTTCAACAGTAAAGTGTACCGACTGCAATGGCACAGGAATTGTTGAACAGGTTGAATGCGAAACCTGCGGAGGCGAAGGTGAAGTCAGAGCTTCCTATTGGGCTCTTGTTCCCCCGGTAATCGCTATCGCACTTGCTCTTATCACCAAGGAAGTTTACAGCTCATTGTTTGTCGGTATCCTTGCCGGTTCAATTCTCGGCTCGGACTTCAAATTCACCAAGACAATGGATATCCTTGTCAATGACGGACTTATCGGCGCCGTTTCCGGCACTGCGGGTATCTTCATTTTCCTCGTTGTTCTCGGTGTTGTCGTTGCCCTTATCAACAAGGCAGGCGGTTCCGCCGCTTTCGGCAGATGGGCACAGAAGCACATCAAGACAAGAGCAGGCGCAATGCTCGCTACCTTTGCTCTTGGTGTTCTCATCTTTATCGATGACTATTTCAACTGCCTTACGGTTGGTTCTGTTATGCGTCCCGTTACCGACGGTCATAACGTTTCGAGGGCTAAGCTCTCATACCTCATCGACGCAACAGCGGCTCCGGTCTGCATGATTGCTCCGATTTCCTCATGGGCAGCTGCCGTTTCTTCATATGCTGAGGACGGTCAGGGTATCGCTCTTTTCATCAGAGCTATTCCGTTCAATTTCTATTCGCTTCTTACTTTCGTATTCATCATCGGCATCACGCTCATGAAATTTGACTACGGTCCGATGAGAATTCACGAGCTCAATGCCAAGACTAAGGGCGACCTTTACACCTGCGGCGACAAGGCTGAGGTTGAGGAAGAAAATCCGTCATCAAACGGTAAGGTTATCGACCTTGTTCTCCCGATCGCCGTTCTTATTGCAGTTTGCATATTCGCTCTCGTTTATGTCGGCGGAATCTTCGACGGAAGCAACTTTGTCGATGCTTTCTCCAACACGGACGCTTCGGTAGGTCTTCCGTGGGGCAGCATTATCGCACTTGTATTCACAATCGTTTACCTTTGCGCAAGAAAGCTTGTTTCGTTCAAGGAAGCTATGGAGTGTATTCCCAAGGGCTTCATTGCCATGGTTCCTGCGATCCTCATTCTTACCTTTGCAACATCGCTTAAGAACATGACAGCGGTTCTCGGTGCAAAGCCGTTCGTTGCCGACGTTATGACAAGCGTTGCAGGTGATTTCCAGAACTTCCTTCCGGCTATCATATTCCTCGTTGCATGCTTTATCTCCTTCGCAACAGGTACATCATGGGGCACATTCGGTATTCTTATCCCGATCGTTATCGCAATCTTCCCGTCAGGCGCAATTCAGACAATCGGTATGTCTGCTTGCCTTGCAGGTTCTGTTTGCGGCGACCACTGCTCACCGATTTCCGACACGACTATCATGTCCTCGGCAGGCGGTCAGTGCAACCATCTCAACCACGTTTCGACTCAGCTCCCGTATGCGATATCCGTTGCGGCTATCTCGTTCGTAATGTACATTGTTTCGGGCTTTGTTCAGAAGGCATACATCGTTCTTCCTATCGGCATCGTTCTTACTCTTGCATTCCTCTTTGTAATGAAGATGGCTATGGTAAAGAAGTACGGCAAGGAAAACGTATAAGGAATAATCAAAGATCAAGGGCTGTCGCAGAGATGCGACAGCCTTTTTTGTGTATTCTATTCCCTGAATATCAGAAAATTTTTGATATTAAAATCCTGTAATGTCTCAATTACCGGTACGGTATTCGCTGCTTATACAGCTTTCTGCTTCAGCGTTAAGCAAGACCAACGCCGTAATTCTTGTTATGTTGCCTTAAATATAAACTCCGCAGTCAAGCTGACCCTCCTTGTCAAATCTATCCTTTCTGAAGCATTCGTAGAACCTGTATCCGCCGGCAAAGCTGTAGCAATCAAATCCCTCCTGAGCCAGTATTCGGGAAGCTATATAGCTGCGAAGTCCGGACTGACAGACAATATATACCGGCTTTTCTATATCAAGCTCGTTTATTCTGTCTCTGAGCTCGTCTATCGGAATCAGCCTGTCAAAGCCGTCAATCTTTCCTGATGAATGTTCCTCCTCGGTCCTGACATCTATCCTCTGGATATCTTCTCTGTCCTTAAGCTTTGCAATGTCCTCACAGTAAAACAGCTTAACCTTTCCCGTCAAAACGTTTTCGGAAATATATCCGACCATGTTTATCGGATCCTTCGCCGAAGAAAACGGCGGCGCATATGCAAGATCAATATCCTTGAGAGTAACGATATCACCGCCGGACTGCATAACAGCCGCAAGAACATCTATTCGCTTATCAACCCCGTCATATCCGATAACCTGTGCCCCGATTATCTTCCATGTGTTTATGTTAAACAGCACTTTCATCGTCATAAGATGTGCTCCGGGATAATATGCCGCATGGGACGGAGGTGAAAGAATTACCTTTTCATAAGGAATATCAAGCTCTTTTGCCCATTTTTCATTCAATCCCGTAGACGCCGCGGTCAGGTCGTATATTTTGATTATTGATGTTCCCGATGCGCCTTTGTACCTGCTGTCATATCCTGCAATGTTATCCGCCGCTATACGTCCCTGCTTGTTCGCCGGACCCGCAAGAGGAACGGAGGTTCTTTTTCCCGTAACAAAGCTTTTTATTTCAACAGCGTCTCCGACTGCGTATATATCCGGATCCGAGGTCTGCATATGTCTGTTGACCTTAATCGCTCCCCTGCCGCCAAGCTCAAGACCGGCAGCCTTTGCAAGTCCGTTTTCGGGAGTTATTCCTATCGCCATCAATACCATATCCGTTTCAATAACGTCACCGTTATCAAGATTGACAATGATACCTTCCTCAACGCTTTCAAAACCGGAAACCGTTCTGTTCAGGCGAAGATCAAAGCCGTTCTCCTTTAAATGAGAATGAACAAAGCCCGCCATGTCACGGTCAAACTGCGGCAACACCTGATCCGCAGCGTCAACAAGCGTTATATGAATACCGAGACTCCAAAGATTTTCCGCTGCTTCAAGTCCGATAAAGCCTCCGCCGATTACCACCGCCGACATGATATCGTTATAGTCCACCCCGTTTTTTATATGGAGCGCATCCTCTATGGTTCTCAAGGTGTATATTCTCGAATCGTTTATTCCGGGGATATCCGGAATTATCGGGACGGCTCCCGGAGCCAGTATCAGCTTATCATAGCTCTCCCGATACTCCTCGTCCGTCTCAAGTTTTTTTATTGCAACTTCTTTTTTCTCTCTGTCTATCGAAACGGCTTCATGCAGAGTACGCACTTCTATTCTGTAGCGTGACCATAATGTTTCGGGGGTCTGCAAGGTCAGCTCGTGCTCGTCCTTTATCAATCCTCCTATATAGTACGGAAGTCCGCAGTTTGCATACGAGACAAATCCGGATCTTTCCAGAATGATAATCTCCGCTTTCTCGTCAAGCCTTCTGATTCTTGCCGCCGCAGTCGCTCCGCCGGCAACGCCTCCGATAATTACTACTTTCATATGTGTGTCCTCCTTTACGCTTTCGGTAAAAAATATTAAGCAAAAACGCACAAGTCAATCCCGAAAGGACTCAACTTGTGCGTTATTTTGGCAAAAAGCCGCATGACCAATGATACCCGATCTCACTTCGGTATCGGCAGCTCTTTGAAAACATTCGATTTATGCGTTGTTTTAACATAACTCCACCTCTGCTGAAACAATTGCATATATTGTAGACTTAATATACCATTTTTAATATCATAATGTCAATACTTTTGAAAAAAATGTTAATTTTTTTGCGACAAAAAAACGATCTGCATATAAAAATGCAGACCGTTAAATATACATTTGCCGAAAAAACGTCAGATCTTCTTGCAGAAAGTGAAAATCTCCTCGGGAAGCTCTTCCTCATCGGCGGAGATTGTGAAGATGAAGCTCTTCTCCTCAACGTGATTCTTGCTGAGCTCGTCAACCTTCTTGAGGAACTCGCAAAGCTCGCCGTAATCACGTGTACCGATTCTCAGCGTTGCGTCAACAAGAACATCCGTAATATCGTGGTCACCTGCACAGATGCCGCAAAGGAAACCGAAGAATGCGTCATAACCGCTTACCTTGTAATGATCCGTGTCGATAAGACGTGCGCGATAATTTACATCATATGTGAGCTTGGGCTGCTTTTCAACGCAAACAACGTTGCCGTTTGAATTCTCAATAGCCTCGTTGACCTTTTCAATCAAAAGCTTTGTTTTTCCTGAACCTTTTTTACCTAAAATAAGAGATACCATAATAATATCCTCCCTGTTTTTTTATTCTAACATTCGTGTTCCTGCACGAAAATTATACGAAATTTAATGCGGCATCGCCTTAGCCTAATCTTGCCTCAAGCTCGGCCTTGCGATCCTCGTATCCCGGCTTGCCGAGAAGAGCAAACATATTCTTCTTGTAGCTCTCAACGCCCGGCTGGTCGAACGGATTGATGCCGAGAATATAGCCGCTGATAGCGCATGCCTTTTCAAGGAAATAGATAAGATAGCCGAGATTGAATTCGTCCATTGCTTCAACCTCAAGCACAATGTTCGGAACGTCGCCGTCCGTGTGAGCGAGCAATGTACCCTCAAAAGCCTTTTGATTAACGAACGAAACAGTCTTTCCTGCGAGGAAATTGAGTCCGTCGGCACTGCCCTCCTCGTTCTTTATCTCAACCTCCGACTTTGACTTTGCAAAGTGGACAACGGTTTCAAAAAGATGTCTTTCACCCTCCTGGATATACTGACCCATCGAGTGAAGGTCGGTCGAGAAAATAGCCGAAGCCGGGAACAGACCCTTGTTCTCCTTGCCCTCGCTCTCGCCGTAAAGCTGCTTGAACCATTCATTCATCATCGTGTATGCCGGCTCATAGCTGACCATCATTTCAATCTTTTTGCCGCCTCTGTAAAGGAGATTTCTCGTTGCTGCGTACTTGTAACAGTCATTCTTTTCAATATCCTTGTCGCAAAGCTCGTTCATTGCAGCAGCAGCGCCCTGCATGATAGCGTCAATGTCGATTCCCGCAACGGCAATGGGAAGAAGTCCGACAGCCGTAAGAACGGAATAACGTCCTCCGACATCGTCGGGAACAACGAAAGTCTCATAGCCCTCTGCATCCGCAAGAGCCTTAAGAGTTCCTCTCGCCTTGTCCGTAGTAGCATAGATACGCTTTGCCGCTTCCTCTGCGCCGTACTTGCTCTCAAGCATCTCTCTGAAAATCCTGAAAGCAACCGCCGGCTCCGTGGTTGTGCCCGATTTTGAAATAACATTGACGGAAAAATCTC
>ENA-OOXC01001052-OOXC01001052.1-human-gut-metagenome-genome-assembly--contig:-NODE-1052-length-18152-cov-1.987401_pt1 | contig 18152 bp, 16 predicted proteins | sample MGYA00241578_ERZ501325 | MGnify/ENA primary metagenome ERZ501325 (study PRJEB25962, sample SAMEA2042737) | human gut metagenome | biome: human gut; feature: human-associated habitat; material: faeces...
AAAATTTAGTATAGCGATTAACTTTTAAAAGTTTATTTCACTCCTTTATTTTTTTACTATTAATAATCCATATCATAAAATTCGTAAGCATTAGTTACTTCTTTAGTAAATAAATCTTTATACTTCATTATATATGGATCTTTTTTATTTCTTAATATAAATGACTTTGCAGCTTCATCTGAGGTTGAGCAGCCTGTTTTAATTTTATTTTTAAGAATATGTTTAATAAAATCTATTATTTGCTTATAATAATCAATGTTATTAAAGATATATTCTTTAGCAAATAATTTTCTTGTATCATAAGAAATATCTTTTTGCATATTATCTTGATTATAATATGATAGATATTTTTTAGATACATCATTATAGGCTTCTTCAATCGCATAATAGGGTGGAAGCCATATTGATTTTAAATTTGAAGCGAAGTTTTTATTTCCTTTAAATGAAAGTACTACATAACTTATTATTATTATTGTATCACCTTTGTTATAGGTGTATTCTATATCTTTATAATTAAATCCTGTTGGCAAACGATGAGGTCCAACAAAATTTGATAAAGCTGATGTTATAAACATTCTATCAAAGGTATTATTAGGTTCTTCTATAATAGGAAAACAAAACTTTTTAGTTTTAGGATTTATTTGTGTATAAATGAATCCTTGTTCATTTGTAGCAATAATACAGGTAAAATATTTTTCTTTCATAGCTTTACAAAGTATTTATTATGGCAATCTTTGCAGGTATATATTTCTTTATGGCCTTGCATAAATTCCATTCGCATACAATATGGACAAAAACAAGTTTCCATTGATTCTGAATATCTAGCTTCTTTTAACTCTTTATATTCAATTTCTGATGAATCACAGGTTCTAAGTAATTGTTCTAGTTCATCATTTGAACAATATCTTTTATAGCCTAAATCTTCTCCATCTGGTCCATATACCATTACATTTACTTCGTACATAATTAACAGCTCCTTTTTAACAGATATTATTTTAGTATTAAAAAGATTATATACAAGTCTTGACAATTTATTTTCTTCTTTTTCTACCCAAAGAAGCAAAAAGGTGGCCCAAATAAAAGCAATACCAGTTTTTTCTGATATTGATTTTTATTTGGTGTATTAAGTTATTAAATACTGTAGGGTAAATCTACAACTACTGCTTTTCCTGCGATTACAAGTAATTCGTAGCATTTATCTTTACGGTTATAAATAAGACTTACATCTTCTCCAAATTTAGAATAAAGCATATTTCTAAGAGCATTTATATCTTTTAAGAATTGCCTTTTTTTGATATTGTAGTATTCCCTAAAATATTTAGGATATATTCTACCATCAACCATTAAGGTAATTATTTCATCAGTGATTCTTGCATAATGAAATGTTGTATCAGTACTCATTATTTCAAGTTCTCCATTAAATCAATATTTATTTGAGGTATCTCTAATTTAGTAAATATATTTGGATTTATTGTCCTAAATTCTTTACTGCCTCTTTCATACTTAATATATTCTTCTAATGTTAATCCTAATTTCGATGCGTAATCTTGCTGGCTTCTATGCTGAAAATAACGATATAATCTTATTGTAATTAAAGTGGGATCTAAATGACGATTGGTAACTGTAGTAACATATATTACAAAGGCTCCTAATGTAGTCTTAAAGTTCTTTATTTGAAATCTATAGGGCATTTCAATAATTGATACAATCCTTTTTGAAATAGAATCATAAAACACTTCTATTTCTTGTTCTGGTCCATAATGCTCAATAAATTTTAAAGCTGAATATTTCAATGCGACTAAGTATTCCTTATACCCTAGTTTTAATTCTTGTTGCATGAATTTTGTTCTCCTTTATTACTAAATTTGAACTAGGCCTAATTCATGCTTATATTATATAAAAAGTGCTAGGCCAACAGGTGATACAACAAAAAAATAATTCAAAAAAATAAATGGCTTAAATATTAAGTTTTTTTGGTTTATCAAATTGTATGGGCCATATGTTGGTCCTTTTAGGAAAAAGGCTTAAAAAAAGCCTATAGGAAAATCATCCTGTAAGCTATAAATTAATTTTTTTCTTCCATACAAAGCTCAGCTATTAGTTTTGTATGAGTTTCTGTTAATGAATCTAATACCTTTCTTTTATCAATAAATTGTTTATCTGTTCTTCCTAATACATAATCAGTTGTAACATTGAAATAATCGGCTAAAGCTATTAAAGTTGATACTTTCATATCAGTTATTTCTGCTTCATATCTTCCCATTGTATCTCTTCCGATTCCTAGAATATCTGCTAGTTGTTCTTGAGTTAATCTTTTTTGTCTTCTTAATTTTTCAATATTATTTTTGGCCATTTTTACACCTCTTTATTTGATTTTATCATTGATAAATTTCCATAAATTGGTATGTTGTTTTGGCACTACTTGTTTTGCAAAATATGTTGTATTTTGACAACATTTGTCGACTTAAGAAAATCAGGTGTTGTCCTGAATCCTTAAGCCCAATAACCTTTTTTATTGAAGATACATGCAGATTTCTTTTGGTGGATAAAATAATGTATAAGCCTTTTGATTATTTACTTTTAATAGTTTTACATTATTTCCAAATGTTTCATCAACACATCTTCTAATGACTCTTATGTCTCTTTTCCAGGTTGTGTCTGATGTTTCAAATTTCTCATTTACTTTTTTATATGATAATATCTCACCTTTAATAAGGACATTATACATATATAGTATTCTATAGTTTGACTGAGCTCCATCATTCTTGATTTCATTATGGTGTAACTCCCCATAGTTATTTATCATAATTTTTTAACCCTCCTACTTCATGTAGAAATCCCTCAAAAATTTCAGCAAGTGATGAAGCTATCATATTAAGTTTTTGTTGAATCTCTTTTTTCTTTTCTTTTGTTTTGCGTCTTGCTCCTTGTTCTAGTAGTTTGTATTCGTTTAATGTTAGTTCAAGTATAGCTGCATAGCTTTTTTCACTATGTTTTCTTAATGTTCTTGTTTCTATTAGGATGATTATGAATTCATCTATTTGTGGAAATAATAATATCCTTGTTATTAAGTATAGTGGTAAGGCTTGGCTTTCGTATTGTGTTATATTCATTCCTTTATAGATTACTATTCTTTTTGAATTTGTCGTAACTTCAAGTAAGTTGTTTTTCTCGTCAAATGATGAATATACAATTGCTTCCTCTCCGCAAAAATGTATAAGTCTTAATAAGGCCTGACTTATAATTTCTAGTCTGATTTGCTCTTCCTTTTTCATTTATTTTTTTTATGGGCTTTTTCATTATATCATTTTAGTAACAGCTATTGAAATGAAAAAAAAGTGATTCTTGTAAAGAAATATACTTGAATCACTTTGTTTTTTATAAATCGTATTTTATATAGGTTATCAAAGACTTCTTCTATTTCTTCATTGAAACAGATTAGTTCTTGATTTAAATACTTTTTGAAGAAGTATTTTGTATAAGCAAAAGCATCTAATTCTAGGGGTTGTAATAGATATTTGGTATATTCTTCTGGATCATTTACATCTACTACTGTATTTTTCATATTTTTTAGGTTTTTAAGCCATTTATTATATAGTGGATGTTCAGGTGCTGTTTGAAGAATTACTTGTTGGTATAGGTGACGGTATTCATGGACTAGGCATTTTACAGCTTCAGTTTTATTTAGAATTAGCTTTCTTGATATTATTATAGCTTGTTTTTTTAAATCAAGACGTGAATCTTCAGGTATATCTTCTGTTATTACTGGGATTGTTGGTAGTACTAATACCTTTGATAGGATATATTCAATATTATTAAGGCTTTCTATAGCTTCTACTTCGTTCCATTTGTCTTTTCCGAAGTATTTAATGAATTCGGATTCTAGTTCCTCATCAGTCATTTTTAAATAGTTTTTTGTGTTTTCCATAATTTCAATCCTCTCGTTGACTATTTGTACACTTAAATAATATTATAGTTTGGACTATTTGTCAACAGTTATTTTGACCATTTGTACACAAATTATTGTTATTTGTTTATTTTTCATATATAATAGCTTTAGGTGATTAGTAATGAATAGATTTAAATTTCTTAGAAATGAAAGAGGATTATCTTTAAGGGGACTTGAATTAAAGACTGGTATTAATTATAGTTCTTTGGCTAAATTTGAAAATGAGACTAGAGAGCCTGGTATTGATGATTTAAAAACGATTGCTAAGTTCTTTGAGGTTAGTATTGATTATATGTTATGCTTTAATGCTTATAGTATTTTTATTTTGGATGAAAGTAATAATATTTTATTTAAGATGGATAATGACTTTTATGAGTATTTAAAAAGTATTGATGCTGTATATTATAATAACAAGGATAATAGATGCATAAATTTTGAGAAAATCTTTGGTAATAAGTATTCTAATGTGGCTCTATTAATGGAAGAAATTCAAAAAAATAAAAATATAGATAAATTATTTAATAAAGATAAGGTTAGTGAGGATGAGTTTAAGGAGGCTTATTATTTTAAGGAGCCTATTGAGCTTAATATTAAATTAATTAATGAGGTTAAGGATATTTTGAAAACAGCGTAAAAAAAGGTAATCCTTTTTGGACTACCTTAGGTTTATGGAAGAGTTTAGGCTCTTCTTTTTTTATTTTGGAATACCTACGTTGTAGGACGGGCTTTCGGCTTCAGACATACCTTTGGTACTTGCCTTATCACTTATTCGGAGTGAGTATTTTTTTAAATACTAAATTAAAATTTAAAATTTTATACATCAAAAATAATTATATTAATTTGCTAACAATTTCATCAACTTCATCAGTTGAAATATTATATCCCTGAGCTCTAATTTTGCCATCTGCAGACTTAAAAATTAAATCACCATGTTTTTGAAGATTTTGAGCTCCAGTTTCATCAATTATCATTCTTGAGCTAGTTGCATCAGTAACGCGCAATGCAAGTCTAGCTGTTAATTGTGCTTTAATAGCTGTAGGTACTAAATTAGCTGATGGTCTTTGTGTACAAAGAACCATATGAATACCTCTCTTACGACCAATCTGTACAATTCTTCTTACTATTGTATAGAATTCTTCTCTTTCTTTTTTATTGCTCAATTGATCTGCAATATCAGCAAACTCATCAATAATAATAACAATAGGTGGCAGCTTAATATCAGATTTTTGATTGTATTCTATAATATTCTTTGCTCTAACATCAGATAATATTTTTGCCCTTCTTTCAAATTCGTCGTTTACGACAGTTTTAATAACATTTACTGTTTCTTTAGCAGTAGTTATTATTTTACCATTAATAAAATGAGGTAGCCCTTCAAAATAAACAAAATCCTCTATACCTGCGGAACTAATAATTAATTTTAAATCATCAGCTGTTGGATGATTCTTTAATAGCGAACAAATCATTGAGTGCAAGAATACAGTTTTACCAGAACCAGTAGAACCTCCAATCAACATATGAGGCATCTCAGATAAATCTTTAAACACATCATTACCATCAGGTTCTCGTCCTATTGGGAAATATAATTGTTCAGGTGATGTAATTTTTGGAAGTTTACTAATTATTGATTTAAAATTTACAGGATCAGTATGTAACCTAGGAATATCTAATATAACACGATCATCATTTTGAATATTTGACACTATCAATCCAGAACGTTTTATTTCTCTACCGATATCATCTAATTGGTTTATTAAGCTTTCCAATTTTGAACCACTTTCTAATCTAAAATAATATCTGAAAACTCTTGAGCCAACTATTACATTATTTAATTCAGTTTTAAAATCAGAGCATATCTTTATCTTTCTATTTTTACAAGAATCATAGAAGGCTTTTCCTAGTGTTTTAATTTCATTTTCGTTATCAGAATATTTATTATTAGTTTGAGAAAAATCTTCCATAGGAGTTTCTTCATTCACTTTCTTTATATCAGTTTTCTCAACTTGATTTTTTAAAATATAATCATCGTCAAAAGGATCATCAAAATTTATTTTTTCTACATAATTAGAATTATCTTTCACAATTTCTTCTTGGATAAATTTATATTTAGACTCGTCAAAAGGTTTTTTATCAAACAAGAAATCTTGTATATCCTTTGCAGTTATAATATACATCATTACATTTTTATCATAATCACTATATTTTTTATAGCCATCATCAAATACACTTAATTTAATATGATAAATATAACTATTAATATTAACTTTATATTCTGGTGACTCAGTAAATACTTTTCTAAAGATATTTTCCCATTTTAATTGCCACTCTGGGTCATGAATTCCTCTAAAACATTCATTAATTAATTGTTTTTTAAGAACCTCTCTTCTTGAAGCAGAGAAGATATTTTCTTGATTTGAATCAAAAATTGTTTGCAATATTTTTTTGATTTTTAAAGCTTGTTTTGTAGCATGTTCCTCATCTGGATCTATATCTCTTGTTTTAACCTCTAAAACATCAATATTTAAAGTTTCAGTTTTCTCATCAAACCATAAACCGACTAAATCAGCTCTATCATTATCATTTTCAAAATTACTAATCCAAATTCCTGCTTCTTTTGAATCAAGCGAAGCAACTAATGAATCTTTATGTAATATTTCTTTATAAAAATATGCACTAAATACCGTTCCAATTAAACCTTTTCTACGATTATTTATACTATCTGAATTATTTTTTGGAATTGCAATTAATCCTTCCGCAGAAATATGTGCAAAATTCTTTAAAATATTCACTAATACATTATTTTAGGTTGTAGATTATATCCACGTAGTAATTTTTCAAAATCATTAATGACCCTTGAAGTTTCATGAGCATATATGCATAAATTTCGCTTGTTTAGCATTTTCTCTCCGATACAAATAGCATTTGTTGGTGCATAATTATAAACTATTCTATCAGCGACAACTTCCCAAAGTGCTAAACCATCAGATAATGCTGAATTTGCAAATGCCAAATCTCCTTTAGATTCAAGTTTTGTCATTGGAGACTTATTAGCATCTATAAAACCATTTTGTTTCAAAAAGTCATGATATGCTCCTATTATTCCAGAATCAGTATTTGTTGAGGGGAAGATATCTCCATATTCTAAATACTTATCATATTTATACTCATATGTTGGAACTAAAGGACTTAATGTTCTTTGACATTCAGATTGCCCATAATCATTTATATATGAACATTGATCAAAGAAAAACAAAATATGTAATGGATGTTTCTCAATTTTCAATTTTATATCTTCATTAGTTTGCCTTTCATAAATATGAAAAACCACTCTATTAGATTCAATCAATTCAGAAACTCTCTCATCTAAATCTGCTAGATACGTAAGTTCACTGTAATGATTCTCATTATCAGTAAAATAAAAGTCAATAATTATTTTTGAGCCTTTATCATCAACAAATTTACTAATTTCACTCAAGCAATTGAGAATATCTGGAACATCAATCATTCCAATCCTTAATTCATTTTTTGTATATGGTGCATATCCAAGCCAACGCTCTAATATGTCGGAGACATTATCTATTCCATCATTTCCTTTTAATTTATTATCCTCATAGTATGGAAGATTGTTCTTAACTAATCCACAATATGGCACATTAATCCCAGCAGAATCATCACTTAATTTTACATATAAATGAGTAATTAGATTAGGTAAATTATTTAATGAATCTACTAAAGCTTTATTATCATCTTCATCTCTTTCACTATCAGCAATATTATTGAATATTTCATAATATTTCCATAAATATAAAGGATTTAATGGAAGCATTATAGCCTTTAATTGGGGTTCAACTTGTCCAACAACAAAAACATTATTAACAGATAGAACAAAACGTGTTATAAACTTCCATGTACTTCTGCTTATATCCTCAATATATGTTTTATTTTCACTTAAAGCTTTATATAAAGCTTGCCATGAACTAACATAATCTATCAAAGTTGATTTAGCTTGTTTATCCGCTGAAAACAATGGAGTAGGATAATTTATTATTAGATCAATATTTTTTAGTAAATCCATTCTTGAAAGTTTAATTTTTTTAAAAGTATCTAATAAATCTGCATTAACTGAGTATCTTTCCAATAAATCTTTATCTAAATCGCCAAATATTTTTTCAATTGTTTTTCCATTAAAGGATAAGGATGAGTTTAAATCATTTATATCAAAGTATTCAATTGTAGCCTCAGCATCACCCAAAATAGAATTTATTGACGTCTCATTAGTAATAATTTTTCCTCCCCAAATATTTTGATTTAAAAATTTATTTACAAATTTTTGCAATTCCTCATTATTTTTAGGAATAAAAAGCTTATTTTCATATTCTCCATTTTTTAATTCAATTGGATTGGATGAGTCAAAGTCTTCATCATCTTTTTTTGTTTTATCATAATAATCTCTAAGGGACTCAAGATTATCCTTTAAATCATCAATAGTTTCATTATCTGATTCAACAAATGCTTCATTAAACGATTCAATTAAATCATTAGATTTTATAATTTCATCATCTTTTTTTTGCGACTCAACAGGATTTTGATTAACTTTCTGTGGTTTAACCTTTTCCTTCGATGCCTCAAGTAATTGTTCAACATACGTCATATCTAATTGCTTTAATATGTCAGATGTATGAAATCTAAAATATTTATTTATCAAATCATAAGTCTCTTTTAATTTATCTTTATTACTTTTAGCCTTTGAAAGCGCTGAATTTATTTTTCTTCTATTTACATCACTTAAACTAGCCATTTTTTGCAAAACATCTTGATTCTTCATTAACCTATCAAGCGCGCTTTTATTTGTAGAGAAAAACTCTTTATCCTTGATTAAGCCAAGCCTCCATAAATTATCAAGCATATCCTGTTGATTTGACAAATCTGTGTTATTGAAAAAATCACAAATAACATTAAACGGGAATAATGAAATCTTTTCTTTTAAAGCTTCCCAAAATTTTTTTATAGGCTCATTTGGTGCTTTATCAATACAATCCATAATTAAAAATACTGATAAATCACGTTGACTTATTATTGCAAATTCTTCCAAGAAATGCATCTTTTCAGTTTCAGCCTCTAAAAATACAATAATATTATTAGCAAATTCAGGCTTACTACGCCATTCAACAGCCTTTTCAATCGAATATTCTAAATGTATATTGTCATATACGTAATCAATCGGTGCTTTATCAACTAAAACAACATAATATTCATGGTTATTATCTTTTGCATTTTTACTTAAAAGTTCAATTTCCTTTTCAATATCAACAATAGATATACGATTAATGATTAAACCAACAAATTTTTCCTTTTTTTTATTTAAAATTACATTTAAAAGAATCTCTTCATAGTTCATTAATATTCATCTCCTGTCTTTATTTTAAGAATACCATCTGCTAAAATTTCAGCTAAATTCATATTTTCAAGTACATTTTCAAACATTCTCTTATTATCATCTAAAGCATCAAAATCAGCATGAGTAATGCCACATTCTTGGAGAATATCAACATCCTTTTGTCTTCCACCAATTACAATATTAAATCTATCCCATAACAAATCTTGTAATTCATTAACGGTAATGCTTTGATTAGGCTCAACACAGCTTTTTATCAACACTTCAAGAGTCTCTAAGGACAAATTAAAACGTTTATTAATTACTCTATTAGATTGCGGATAAAAAATTCCAGCCTTTAGAGCAAGATTTTTTATATATTTTATGACATTACTTGAGCCCTCATACTCTAGCATATCATAAATAGCTTCTCCAAAAATCAAATATTTATCATCATCATTAGTAGCCAATTTTGCTCTATCCTTAGCATTTTCAAATATTTCTCTAAATGCTAATGCTGTCTCCTTATCCTTTTTTGATTTTGGTGTTTTTCCATCATAAGATGGTATTCCATTATAGTTAATTAGGTCTTCTATCCACAAGTACTCATTTTTAAGTTCATCTGCAATGAGTTTTGAATAGCATCGTGCTAAGGATTGATTTATTTGCATTACACACCAAGTAGATGCCATGGCAATCTCTCCTTTTGAATCATTTGAAAAATCTAATAAAATCGGATTATTTTTACTAGATAGTCCATATTCATGTTCTAAATTTGAAATATAAAGAATAATTTCAAAAATACTCAATAGATTAAATTGCCTCAAATGAACAAGTTTATTTGGATGTTTTTCTAAATTTTTACATAAACAATCATTAGCAAGCTTTAATTTATTTATAAATTCATCCATTGTATGATTTTTAAAACCAATAATTTCATCAACATTCATATCTGAATCATATTTTGATTCACCATCATATGAATAGGTAGGAATAAACAAAACAGAAATTGGATCTTTTATATCATCTAAATCATTATTTATCAAATCAATAATATCACTATTAGTAGCCTTAATTAATGATCCGATAAGATCACCTGCCATAGTATGTGTTTTTGAATCTGTTAAAAAATACTTGTTTGGTATAGTATAAGAAACCATGCCATTATGTTTGTAATCATAAACACCCTTATCAGCTCCAATTAAACTTTGTGCCATCACTCTAAGAGCATCAAATTTCTGCTCACTAATGGAATCATCAAGCATTTCTTTGTCAACAAATTCTTTATAAACAGCTTTTATTGCAGTATGCTTTATTGGGCCATTTTGACCTGATACATAGCTAAATTTTGCAATATATTCGTTATCATATATTAATCCTTTTATTGTTCTTAATAAACCATTAGCCAAATGCACTGGTTTAATACTTCCACTATTAACAGAAAATCCAATGTATTTTGTATCAATTTTTTCACTTCTAAATTTTTTAAGATTCTCTAATGACCCCATTAATTATTTCCCTCCTTTAAATCTATAAATTTTTTGTCATCTAAATCAATTTGCACACTTAATTTAGATTTTGTCTTAACATCGAATAAATCAATCTTATCAATATCATCTGAATACCCATTTAATTTTTCAGAAAAAGACCATAATTTTTTAACAGTATCATTTTCCATATAAAGCATTGGTATTCCTGCTTCAACATGAAGTAACATTGAATATAACTCAAAATCTACTTTTAAATAAATCTTAGACTTTTCCTTCAAGCTTAATAGTACATAATTGTTTTGATAAGTTATACCATCATTCATTATACGACTTAACCTAGGAACAATAATTTTAAAATCACTCAGAGATTTATTTTTATCTGGAGCACATGTCATAATTCTTCTTGCAGAAAAATCATATCTGAATCCCTGCCAAATAGATAAGCTTGTCTTACTAGTATTAGATAACAGCGAATAAAACTTATTAATTTTCGAAATAATATCTTTAATTTGACTCTTTTCTTCCATATTTAAAAAAGCATCAAAATTAGAAACAAAATCATCACTAATACTTAAAAGATCAGAACCACCTTTGTTGAAAAAATAAAACTTCCTTTTTAAAATATTAAATCTTTCAATATCTTCAACATCTACGCCCTCAGATATTCTTTCAACATCATCCCATGAATTAGAATCCATCGAATTATCAATGATTTTTTCATCAATAAATGGATGTGAAACTCTAACAGGATCAAATCCATTTCTGATTTCATCAAAAAGTTTACCTTTTCCATTATATATCAGTTCAGTAATAGAATTTTTATCCTTTTGTGAATTAGTCATTAATTCATTACAATTTCGATTTCCAAAAATTAAATAAGAAAAGAAAGACATCAATTCTCTAAGTGTAGTATGATAACCTTGAAGATGAATTCTGTTAAACAATTCCATTAATCTATTTCTAAACAACTTTGAATCTAAACATTTTCTATTATGAGATACATCACAGCATTTTTTATTTTTACATCTTCTACATGCTTCGTAATTTTCTTTCGACAAAAGTCTATCAATTGTTGAATTAACAATATCTTTTGATAAAACATTTCGCCTACTTAAATCATAAACAACAGAATAATCTGCTGTCAAATTTGAATCGTCAAAGCATAATCCATTCTCCATTTGTAAATATGCCTCTCTAATTGGTTCAAAATTACTATACTTGACATACAATGAATGCAAAACTGCAGCATTTATTGCCATACACAAGGGTGTATCATTCTCAAATGAATTTTTCCATTCTTCATACAATTCATCCTCAGTTTTTTGACTAGCATCTAGTATAACCTTTGGTGCAATAGGTAATTCAATAAATCGTGGCATTAGCATCCTTATCAAATGAGTTTTACCGTCACCTGCATTACCAGTTAAGATTAAACTTCTTTTGCTTTCAAGAACCTCAAAGATTTTTTCGTCAATATCAGTAGTTACATGGATTGATTTAAGAATATCTATATCCGAATAATCAGCATACAAACTACTTCCTTTATATAGATTTCTAACAAAGTCTAATTTTGAATCACTTTCATTATCATTCATGTCAGTTTCCTCCTTCAACTTATTGTATTGCCAAATACGAACACCACTAATCTCATTTTTTAATAAGTAATCTTTTTTATCGAATTCTTTTATTCTATTAAGAGCAGGCTCATAGTTCAGTCTACTTTTTAACCACCTGTTCAACCAAAAATCTATAATTTTTTGAGTTTCATTTTTTCTAAAATCAAATAATCCTTTTGATTGCTCATTTTTTTCTTCTGGTTCTTTATCTTCACTTTTTTCAGTGTTAGCAACTAATTCGCTCTCTAATAAAGTATTTTTTATTGCATGATATATTGATTGAAATATTTTATTTTCTTCTTCAAATCTTACTTCTAATTTTAGATATCAAGCAGCCAGCGAATATAAGTCTTTTCATTGCATGTTTAGATAGCATTGACGCTTCTTCAGAACTAACTTCTAAAATATCTTTAATCGTAGAAACAATCATTCTCATCTTCGGACTTGTTCCCTCTCCAAAAACGCGATTTATTTTTGAATAGTCTTCATGAAGCACGTCTTGCATACATTGTGTAGTTGCCCTACTGATATGCATAGAGCCATATCCTTCTGTCGAGCCTATTTGTTTCCATTCTAATTGGAAATCAGAATTAAATATATCCTTTGGAATTTTTAATCTATTATATTGACTAGAACCAACAGAATATAAAGATGTTGTACCAACATATACTAAATCCGCTGGTCGAATAACAGTTTCTTTTTTTAACCTACTTGCTATTTCACTTTTTTTAGTTGAATATCTTTCTTTATAATCAGTTACCATTTGTGGAGAAAGCGCAAGTAATGCAACCAATTTACCGGAAAGAATTTCATTATATGGATGTATAGCACCGCAAACGTTTAATTCCATCATACTTGTCCCAATGTGTTGAACCTTTCGTGCTAATAGAGCATTTCTAACAACACTTTTACATTCTTCTCCCAGACAATAATTTTGCCACTTTTGAACATAATTTTCATCAATTTCAGCAAAATCAGACAACGCTATTTTTGCCATTAAATATTTAGCCAATTGTTCGGCACGTTTCTTCCTGTATAATTGATTTTCAACACCCAATGATATTTTACCAAGATCACTGCGGTCATCTTCTCTTTCAATTAAATCATCTATTAATAAATTTTTTCTATTTTCACTTGCATCAAACGCTATATCATTTAACTTTTGAACTGTTGATTTTATTTTATCTAAAGACATTTCATCCTTAGAAATCATATCAGCATAATAAATTCCTGATATACCTTCGTCTAAATATTTATTTAAGTTATCTATTGCTTTTTTAATCACATATGGATCAGATTCTTTACTTAATTTCGCAATAAAAATTCTATAATCCCATCCTAAAAAATTATCTCTTGGTGTAATCTGAACAGCACAATTTTCTAATGATGCTATTCCCATTATGGCATGATTAGGATGTGCAGCATCCCTTATTAAATATTGTAACGTCCTACCAGGAGTATTTTCCGAAGGTGTAGCCCAAGTCAATCTAAAATATCTCCAAATTTCAGACAATTTTAGGCCTGTAAATTTATCAGTATCATTTTCATTAATTAATTGAAGATATGGATTAATATATTTATGAATTTCACAATCATTTTTTGCTTTTTTGTAATCTAGAATACAATTCGGATCCACTAGCAATTAACTTATCAATACCATTATCTTCCATATAAGTAATAAATTTCTCATAAGTTTTTAACTTTTCAAGTCTACTTGTCTTCATCCATGTCTTCATATATTCTTTTTTTTCTGACATACTAGCATTTTGCAAATTATCAACATTTGGGCAAAACAACTCTAAAACTCCATCAATAAAGATGGGCTTCCATTGTGCTCTTATTAAATCACGTAAAAAAATCCATACTGCTCTATACTTATTTCTTTGAATAATATTTACCAAGCATTCTTTTTCAACCCATTCTAATTCATCTGCTATTATTTTTCCAATAGTTGATATTTCTGTATCACTTGTTATTCCAGCAATACGACTATAAAATCTATTTCTAAACACACCTTCTAATTTGGGTCTATAATTCACAAAATTCATACTAATACCTCTTTAACAATTACAGTTTTTTCATCTTTACAAATATTATTTTTAGAGCTATAATATTTCTTGCTAAGGACGGGACAAACCATAATGAATAATTTAAAATTATATTTTATTACAGGATTAAACCATAATAATAGTTACATTTAAAAATATGTGCTTGCAAATAACAAGACACATGCTAAACATTTTTTTCTAGATAAATATCCTAATTACCAAATTGACGAAATTAAGATTATTTCACCTTCAAAAAAATTAATAGAACAATATTCAAATATACTAAAAGAAATCGAAAATACTAAATAATAATCGGTATTTCTTTTTTTATTGTAGGATAACCATTGATAAAATCTATTACAAAGCCTTTTATTATTAATCCATTTTTTATTTGTTTTCTCAATAAATCAACATCTTTTGAATTTGATTTTAGTTTTATTGATTTACAATATGGATTTAAGCAAACCAAGAACAGATATCCTTTGTATATTTTTAAAAGCGAATCAAAATCATTCAATTGATTTACAAATCTTTCTGAATATACTGTTGGAAATAAAACTTCATCTTCATAAGAAATAATAGATTTAATCTCAATGAAGGTTTTACTTTCTGGTATATACAAATCAGATTTATATCCACAAATATTAAATTCCAAAGCACAATTTTTCCTCTTTTCTAAAAAAGAAAAAATTCTTTTGTTTAATGAATCAAAAACAATATTATTTGATAAAGATGGGCATAATAATATTGCACTTCTTTTATATTTTACAGCATAAATAAAATATTTGAATTTTGAATTTTTGTTCTCTTTCAAAAGCACTTTTTTATTTTTCAATTCTAAATAATTGCATAATTTTGACGATGATTTAACATAACATGTTACCAAATCACCATCAATTTCAACAGATGCCATAAATCTATTACTTAATTCTTTAATAAATTTACCATAGTTATCACAACTTACTTTCTTATTCATAAAAACCTCGATAAATTATTTCAATAGTTTATCAACCACAACTTTAAATGACTCGTCATTTCTATACATATCCAGCAATTTCTTTTCGGATTCATTAGATACACTCGCATGTCCTAAAAATTGATCAATACTAATGCCAATATAATCACAAATTTGAGGAATCAGTTCTATTGTAGGCGCATTTTCTTCTGAAATCCATCTAATTACACTTGTACTAGAAACACCAAATCTTTCAGCAAAATCCTTCTTTGTAACATTAGGATTATTATCAAACCATTTAGTTAATTCGTTTGCAATATTTTTCTTAACGTTATATTCCACAAAATCACCCACTCATTTATGTTCCATTATACCACAAATTCTCTCATTTAATTACGTTTTAAGATATAATTTTCAATATAATTACTAAAAACGTAATTTGCAGCAAAAGAGTATACGAAAAACGTGATTTTACAATATTGCTATAACTAATAACGTTATAATCATAACATAAAACACATATATTCAAATTTATATTTAATTGAGATTTTATAAATTAAAATACTCACAATGTATTTCTACAATGTGAGTAAGTTGTTACATAAAGCATTTTAGGTGTAGTGCTATTATTTTTGAATAGAATACTTCTTCATAGATTCTAATGTTGTTTTCATCTAGTTTGAAGATTGCATATTCTATGTAGTATTTATTTGGTGATAGCTTTTTATAATTTGATGAGGTTAAGGTATTTGTTTGGACAAATTCTTTATATAGGTTTAGTTTTGTTTTTTCTTTTGATTTATAGGCTTTCATTATTTTTAGATCTTTTGCTTTATATTGAGCATCTAATTTTGTTTTTTTGAAGGTATAAATAATTGAAATTGCAATATAGTATGTATTTGTTTGTTTTGGTGTTTTTACTTCATTCATTTATTGCTCCTTTATTAGTTCATTTAAAAATCTGGATTCCTTTTGTTTTCTTTCTTTTCCATAGAGGAATCTTTTTTTATTAGTTAGGAAGATACAGTTATCTTTGGCCCTTGTTAGAGCTACGTAACAGATTCGTCTTTCTTCTTCAATTTCAAGTGGTGTTTTAGCTCTTGATGAGGGTAGGATTCCTTCTTCCATTCCAGGTATGATTACAATTGAGAATTCTAATCCTTTTGATTGGTGAATTGTTAGAAAATTGACTTTATCTTGGTTATTTTCTTCTTTGATATTATCAAGCATTATATTATTGATTGTATAGATGATACTTGATTTAGGATTGGTATTATCTAGGTCTTGTAAGAATTCTTTGAAGTTATCTATTCTGTAAATATAATCTTCAGCATTTTCTTTGAGTAGATAATAATCATATATTCCTATATCATTTACTAGCTTTTCATAGAAGGGGATTACTTGTTGGTAGTTGAATTCTTCTTTAAGGTTATAGTAAATATCTAGGAAGTATTTTACCTTTAGGTCTTGTTCATCCTTGAATTTGAATGCGTCAAAGAGTGGGACATTAAATTTCTTTGAGTCTTCTTTTACTTTTAGGTAAAAGGCATTGGTAAAGCCAAAAAGTGGAGGTTTGAAGAGATTTGTTAAGGCTATATCATCATATTCATTATCGAGTAGTCTATAATAATTAATGATAGTTTTGATTTCTTCTGATTCTAGGAAGTTCATTCCTAAAGTTTTATTATGAGGTATTCCTGCATATAGAAGATATGGCTCTAGGTGTTCTACAATATTATGGTTTCTAAATAGTACAGCTATATCTTTATAATTATAGCCATGCTGATGGAATTGCTTAATTATTGAGGCTATTTGGAGTCCTTCTTGTCTATTGGAATTGCAGGAGATTACTTCTAGTACGGCATCCATTTTTCTTACTGATGAGTAATTTTTTATTACTCGATGATTATTATTCGAGATTAGGTTTAAGGATGAGGATAGGATTCTTTTGGTATTCCTGTAATTTTTAGTTAGGATGATTTCTTCTGGGTGAAAGTCATCCTTATATCTTTTGATTAAAAATGGATCAGCTCCTCTAAAGGCGTAGATAGATTGATCGTCATCTCCACACATAAAGACGTTATTATCTTTGCCTCTTAGGGCTTTGATGATTTCGTATTGGACTGGATTTGTATCTTGACATTCATCTACCATGATGTATTTGAAGTTTAGTCTTTCCTTAAATATTTCGTCTTTTAGGGCTAATTTAAAGTAATATAGAATATCATCTAAATCAATGGCATTACGCTCTTTTAGGGCATTCTGATAAGTTTTGAAGCATTTTAAAACTTGGGCTTCTTGTAGGGTTGATTCTAGATTAAGGGCTACTTCATTTTTAATATTTGAGATATATTTTTTTAAATCTTGATTAGTAAAGCATGGCTTTAGCTCATCTATAATTTGATTAATAATTATCATAATATCATTATCAGAATAGATTTTTATTTTAGGGTCTGTAAAGCCGAATTTTTCTAGTTCTGGTATGAGTAGCGGTAAAAAGAATGAATGGAAGTTTGAAATGATTAGGTTATCTGTTATTTTGGGATTATTAATTATTTTGGAGATTCGCCATTTCATTTCTCTAGCTGCTTTATTGGTAAATGTAAAGCAGAGGATATCAGTTGGATTTATTCCTTGTGATAAGAGGTGTTCTACTCTTTTTGTTAGTACTCTGGTTTTGCCTGTACCTGCACCAGCAAGGACTAGAACATCTTGACTTG
>ENA-OOXC01001061-OOXC01001061.1-human-gut-metagenome-genome-assembly--contig:-NODE-1061-length-17984-cov-2.351888_pt1 | contig 17984 bp, 16 predicted proteins | sample MGYA00241578_ERZ501325 | MGnify/ENA primary metagenome ERZ501325 (study PRJEB25962, sample SAMEA2042737) | human gut metagenome | biome: human gut; feature: human-associated habitat; material: faeces...
TGAACCGGACTGGATTGTAGCAATTGGTGGTGGCTCACCTATAGATGCAGCTAAGGCTATGTGGATTAAGTACGAGTATCCGGATATCACATTCGAGGATATGTGCAAGGTATTTGGTATTCCAAAGCTTAGAAAGAAGGCACATTTCTGTGCTATTTCATCCACATCAGGTACAGCAACTGAGGTTACTGCGTTCTCAATCATCACAGATTATGAGAAGGGTATCAAGTATCCAATCGCAGACTTTGAGATTACACCTGATGTTGCAATCGTAGACCCTGAGCTTGCAGAGACAATGCCACAGAAGCTTGTTGCACACACAGGAATGGATGCCATGACACATGCTATCGAGGCATATGTATCAACAGCCAACAGTGACTTTACAGATCCGCTTGCACTCCATGCAATAGAGATGATACAGCATGACCTGATTGATTCATACAATGGTGATATGGCAAAGAGAGATGCGATGCACAATGCACAGTGTCTGGCAGGAATGGCATTCTCCAACGCACTACTTGGAATAGTTCATTCCATGGCACACAAGACAGGCGCAGCTTTTGCAGATTATGGTGCACATATCATCCACGGAGCAGCCAATGCCATGTATCTGCCAAAGGTTATTGCTTTTAATGCAAAGGATGAGACAGCGAAGGAACGCTATGGCGTAATAGCAGATTTCATGAAACTGGGTGGAGAGACACTTGATGAGAAGGTTGAGCTTCTTATCAAATACTTACGTGGCATGAATGATGATCTGAATATCCCACACTGCATCAAGAATTACGGAGCAGACAGCTATCCGACAGAGCAGGGCTTTGTACCGGAGGAGGTATTCCTTGAGAGACTTCCTGAGATTGCTGCAAATGCCATCCTTGATGCTTGTACAGGCTCAAATCCTCGCCAGCCAAGCCAGGAGGAGATGGAGAAGCTTCTCAAATGCTGTTATTATGACACAGAGGTGGATTTCTAATCAAAACGGTAACTCTGAATTTAAATTATTTAGAAGGTAAACAGGAAAAATGATTGATGAAATGAAACGGCAAAAAAGAGAGCTTGTATATAAGGGCTCAATACTCGATATATACAAGGATACAATGCAGTTTGCAAACGGTAAGACTGAGGAATGGGATTTTGTTTCACACAGAAAGGGTGCTGCGGCAGTGCTTCCGGTGCTTGATGACGGCAGGATAATCATGGTGCGTCAGTATAGAAATGCTCTCGAGAGAGAGACAATAGAGATTCCGGCCGGCTGCAGAGACTTTGTGGGAGAAGATACCAGACTGTGTGCAGAAAGGGAGCTTAAGGAGGAGACGGGCTACAGCTCTGATGATATCTCGTTTTTACTTTCACTTCGCACAACAGTTGCCTTTTGCGACGAAGAAGTAGATGTCTATCTTGCTAAAAACCTGAAAAAGGGCGAGCAGCATCTGGATGATGCCGAGTCAATCGATGTAGAAATATACACTCTAAAGGAGCTGTGCGACATGATTTATGCCGGAAAAATCCAGGATTCCAAAACAGTCAGTGCAGTTCTTGCTTATAGTAATATGATTAAATAATAAACCGACAAAATAATGCAAGCCACAGGATATATACTCCTGTGGCTTGTGTTTTGTAAAAAAATGTATGTATAATTTGTGGTTTAAGAATTCATTTCTGCAATGTCGTAGATAAGCTTCTTTGAATCCTCCCATCCTAGACATGGATCGGTGATGGATTTTCCGTAGACATGCTCACCAATCTTCTGGCTGCCCTCCTCGATATAGCTCTCAATCATAAGACCCTTGACAAGTGATTTGATATCAGAGGAAAGCTGTCTGTTGTGCATAACTTCCTTGGCGATACGAATCTGCTCCTTGAACTTCTTTCCGGAGTTGGAATGGTTAGTATCGATGATAGCCGCCTGGTTGACAACGTCCATCTTGTCGTACATTTCGTGCAGACGGATTAAGTCCTCGTAATGGTAGTTTGTTGTAGTGTTGCCATGCTTGCTGACAGCACCTCTTAAAACAACGTGAGTCAGAGGATTTCCTGATGTCTCAACCTCATAGCCTCTGTAAACAAAATGATGTGGGTGCTGTGCTGCGTAAACAGAATTGAGCATGACGGAAAAATCACCGCTTGTAGGGTTTTTCATGCCGCTGGCCACATCGAAGCCGCTGACGGTGAGACGATGCTGTTGATCCTCAACAGAACGAGCACCGATTGCCACATATGAGAGAAGATCCTCAACATAGCCCCAGTTCTCAGGGTAAAGCATCTCATCTGCACAGGTGAGTCCACTCTCTGCGATGGCACGGATGTGCATTTTTCTCATGGCGATAAGACCCTCAACCATGTCAGGAGCCTTCTCAGGGTCAGGCTGTGAGGCAATTCCCTTGTAGCCCTCGCCGGTTGTTCTTGGCTTGTTTGTATATACACGAGGGATGATGATTACGCGGTCCTTTACATCCTCCTGAATCTTTGTCAGACGGCTGACATAGTCACAGACTGAATCCTCGTTGTCGGCTGAACAAGGTCCGATAATGACGAGAAATCTATCATCTTTTCCGCAGATAACATCTGAAATCATTGCATCGCGCTTCGCTTTAAGCTCGGTAAGCTCCTTTGACAGAGGATATTCCTCCTTAATCTGTGCAGGAGTTGGAAGCTGGTTTAAAAATGTGAAACTCATAATACTGCTCCTTATATAAATAGTAATTGTATTAATTAAAATGGTATATTTTTATGGCATATCGGAAAAAATTTCCAATATATAATGCCCAAACAGTTAAATAATAAGATAACTCAGCACAGTCAGCAACGCTCTTGTACATATTGTCAAATTTTTATCAATTATAATAGTATGCATAAAAAGTTATAATAAAACACTAAAAGAATATAATAAGAAAAAAGTAACATTGAAAAAAAGTAAAAGATGTGATATAAATAGTTGGTAACTTTTTTTGTGACCGTAGTTTAATGGATAAAATTCCGGACTCCGACTCCGGCGAGTGCGCGTTCGATTCGCGTCGGTCACATACTTTGATTTTGATATGTTGGGTTAATGGAGGAACCATATGAAGGACTTTTTTAACAAGGAAACATTGGATAATATAAAGCAATTTTGTGCAGAAAATAAAAAATACGTTGGAGTGGCAGGTGTACTTGTAGGACTCATACTTATACTTATAGTAGTTGTCGCAGGAGGCAATAATGACAGACAATCCAATACTGAAGCCGGATCACAGACAGAGATTTCGGTGAAGGATTTTGAGTTTGAAAAGGATTACACAAATGACGCCAAGGACGATATCAGCACATTACTTGCTGATTATTACAAGGCATACGTGGGTGATGACCTTGATACCCTTGGCAAGCTTGCGACACCTATGAGCGACAACGAGAAGAGCTATATTGGTGTTGTCAGCCAGTACTATGAGTCAGTCAATGACATCACACCTTACACCAAGAATGGCTTGAAAAAGGGAACATACTTTGTGTCTGTTAAAAACAGCATAAAGTTTACGGGAGTTGATACACAGGCACCTACACTTGACTTCTTTTATATAGAGACAGGTAAGGACGGAAAGCTCTTTATAAACAATGTATACAGTAATTTCAACAGAACATACTGCGAGAATGAACTCGATGACGATATTATGGAGCTTATTTCTAAGTATACTGCTTCATCTGAGTTTGCAGACCTGCATGAGGAGGTACAAAAGGCATATGAGCAGGCGGTCGGTTCTGATGCCAATTTAAAGACTATGCTTGAGACAACACTCACAGGTGCTATAAAGCAGTGGTACACATCGTCAGGCATTGCCAATTTAAAGAAGTCTGATGCAGACACACAGACTACAGAGGCAGATACACAGCAGGCAGATGATGCATCACAAAGTGGTGACCAGCAGACCACGGATGCAAATGCGGGCCAGACTGCAGACCAGCAGACTACAGATGCAAATGCCGGACAGACCACAGACCAGCAGACCACGGATGCTAACGCAGGACAGACCACAGACCAACAGACCACGGATACAAATGCAGCCAATCAGCAGACAGCTGAGCAGCCACAGGCACCGGCTGAGTATCAGGTAGTGACAAAGGATGTTGTAAAGGTGCGTGACGGTGCAAGCACAGATGCAAAGGAGCTTGGTCTCTTAAAGGAACAGGTAACACTTACAGCATATGGCACAGAGGGCGACTGGACTATAGTATCCTACAGCGCCGGAACAAATGGCAGAGCTTATATCAAGACAGAGAATCTCCAGACAGTAGGACAGTAAAAGCAATACAAAGTAACAGATGTGCATACAATCATAGGAAGCAACACGGAGGCTTAAAGGTCTCCGTGTTTTAATCTACATGGCAAATGGCTGCTGTAAAGAGTAGAAAAGGCTGCTGTTTGGTTTATGTATATCGGATAAAGCAATCTAAAAAGAGGATATGGTATGGAAGAAAATGGTGTAAGAATAAATAAATTCCTCAGTGAAGCGGGCGTGTGCTCAAGGCGTGAGGCAGACAGGCAGATAGAAGCCGGCAAAGTAGGAATAGACGGCGTGACAGCAAAGACAGGTGACAGAGTTCTAAAGGGACAGACTGTCACATATAATGGACAGGTAGTATCAAAGGAAGAAGAGATGATACTGATTGCCCTCAATAAGCCGGCCGGCATAGTCTGCACAGCAGAAAAAAGGGAAAAAAACAACGTGATAGATTATCTTAATTACCCAAAGCGCATTTATCCAATTGGCAGGCTGGATAAGGATTCAGAGGGACTTTTACTTCTGACCAACAATGGCGAGATAGTAAATAAGATGATGCGCTCCGGCAACAGACACGAAAAAGAGTATATTGTCACAGTAAACAAAACAATATCTGACAGCTTCATAAGAGGGCTCGCAGGAGGTGTACCGCTTGTAGAGCTTGGTGTGACAACCAGAAAGTGCCATGTGAAAAAGCTGTCCTCAAAGCAGTTTAAGATTATTCTGACACAGGGCTACAACAGACAGATAAGACGGATGTGTGAATACTTTGGCTACCGTGTGGTTAAGCTTGAGAGAGTGAGAATCATGAATATTGAGCTTGGTGACCTGCCAAGAGGAAAGTACAGGGCGGTGACACCACTTGAATACAAGGGGCTCAAAAGACTGATTGCGGATTCCTCGAATCAGCCGGTTATACCTGATACGAATAAGGATCATTCTGATAAGAAATATACGGATAAGAAACATACGGATAAGAAATATCAGGATAGAAGAGCAAAGTAAAGCAGACAGGGGATTATTACAGCATGGAGAATAACAAAATAAAAGATAAGATAGATGAGCTTGTTGAAAGTCTTAACCGCGCGTCAAAAGCTTACTACAACGGCGCAGATGAAATAATGCCAAACTACGAGTGGGATGCAATGTTTGATGAGCTTACACAGCTTGAAAAAGAGACAGGATATATCCGCCATGACAGTCCGACACAGAATGCAGGCTATGAGGCAGAGGCTGGAAATCGTGAGCCGCATGAGTATCCGGCACTTTCACTTGCCAAGACAAAGAGCATTGAGGAGCTTAAGAAATGGGCAGGTGATATGCCAATCTGGCTTTCATGGAAGCTTGACGGACTGACACTCGTGCTCACATATGACGGTGGCAGGCTTGTGAAAATACTGACGAGAGGAAATGGAACTGTAGGAAGTAACATCACCTTTTTGCAGGATGCCATAAGCGGCTTCCCAAAGGAGATACCATACAAGGGACATATGGTTGTAAGAGGGGAAGCGACAATTTCCTACACGGATTTTAAGCTGTTAAATGATACAATCGAGGACGATGATGAGAAATATGCCAATCCAAGGAACCTTGCATCCGGTACATTAAATCTCGATGATGTGGAAGAGGTGAAGCGCAGACATGTAGTGTTTTATGCGTTTACACTCGTGCATATAGATGATGATATCATATCATGGGGGGATAGAATGAGCTATCTTAGTGATATGAAATTCAATGTTGTCAAAAGGGAGGCAACAGATGCGGCAGGCCTTGATGAGGCTGTAAAACGCTGGACAAGGGATGTCGAGAGTGGCAGGATGGATGTGCCTGTGGACGGACTTGTCATATGCTATGATGACACTGCCTACGCTGCAGGCGGAAGCGTCACAGGGCATCATGCTACGAGAGCAGGTTTTGCTTTCAAGTGGCAGGATGAGGCTGTAGATACGAGACTTCGTTATATTGAATGGTCGTGTGCGGTTTCGACAATATCGCCGGTGGCTGTTTTTGAGCCGGTGCAGATAGAGGGTACGACGGTTTCGAGAGCTTCGCTTTGCAATCTGACTGAGATAGAAAGGCTTGGAGTGGGAAAAGAGTGTACACTTTCCGTGATAAAAGCCAACAAGATTATTCCGAAATGCATAGCTGTAAAGGATGCGGTTGGAGCAGTTGAGATACCGAAGGAATGTCCGGTGTGTCATCATCCGACACGCATATTTGTAAGTAAAAACAGCGGTGTGAAGACACTGCATTGTACAAATCCTGACTGTACAGCCAAGAATGTCAAAAAGTTTTCAAGATTTGTCAGCAAAAGCGGAATGGATATAGATGGACTTTCGGTACAGACAATGCTAAAATTTATAAATGAGGGATTTATAAAACAGTTCCCTGACATATACCATCTGCCAGAGCATTTTGATAAGATAAGCAGCATGGAAGGATTTGGCGAGAAGTCGTGCATGAATATGCAGACTGCCATCGAAAAAAGCAGACATGTCCATCCGGTTAATCTGATATTTGCACTCTGTATACCTCTTATAGGTACCGATGCAGGCAAGAAGATTGTCAACGCAATAGGTTTTGATGGCTTCGCGGACAGGATGAGAAATGCCACTGACTTTGTGGATATAGACGGCATAGGCCAGGAAAAGTCAGGCTCCATACTTGAATGGTATGCAAATCCCAAAAACAGTGCGATGTTTGAAGCACTGATTAAGGAGCTTGACATAGAAAAGGTCGATATAAAGGATATGTCTGAGGGAAGCTTAAATGGCAAGACCTTTGTCATCACAGGCGATGTGCATGATTTTGCCAACAGAAGCGAGTTTAAGGCCTATGTGGAGTCACAGGGCGGCAAGGTGACAGGAAGCGTGTCAAAAAAGACAGACTATCTGGTAAACAACGACACTGAATCTACTTCATCAAAAAATAAAAAAGCAAAAGAATTAGGAATACCTATCATCTCGGAGGATACATTTATAGAGATGTTTGGGCGTTAGAAAAGAGGTTATAAAATGCCTATAAAGACACAAAATGATTTACCTGTAAAGGAAATACTTGAGAGAGAAAATATATTCGTGATGGACGAAAACAGGGCATCACATCAGAACATCAGACAGCTGGAGATTGCGATTGTAAATCTCATGCCATTAAAGGAGGACACAGAGCTTCAGATACTGCGCTCGCTGTCAAATACCCCTATACAGGTCAATGTAACGTTTGTGACCACATCTACTCACGAGGCCACTCACACATCACTCAGTCATCTGAACAAATTTTACGAGACCTTTGATGATATAAAGGACAGATACTTTGATGGCATGATAATCACAGGGGCACCGGTTGAACTTATGGAATACGAGGAGGTAGACTACTGGGATGAGATATGCAGTATAATGGAGTGGAGCAAGACACATGCTTTCTCCACACTTCATCTGTGCTGGGGTGCACAGGCAGGATTATATTATCACTACGGCATACCAAAGCGTGTGCTTCCAAAGAAGAAATTTGGTGTGTATGCGCACCGTGTAAAGAACAGAAAAATCCCACTTGTCAGAGGCTTCGATGACGTGTTTTACGCACCGCACTCAAGACATACCGAGGTCTTAAAGGAGGATATATTAAAGCATCCTGAGCTTACCATACTTGCGGAGTCGGATGATGCCGGAGTATTCCTTCTGATGGATCAGGACGGTAAAAAGATTTTTGTGATGGGACATCCTGAGTATGACAGATATACTCTTCACAATGAGTACGAGAGGGATAAGAAAAAGGGGCTTGATATAGATATGCCGGTGAACTACTATCCGGATAATGATGATACACAAAAGCCGCTTTTACAGTGGCGGTCGCACGGTAATATACTTTATTCCAACTGGCTTAATTATTATGTGTATCAGGAGGTGCCGTACGAGTTCATAAACAACCGCGAGATAATTGGAAAATAATGACAAAAATTATAGTATTTTTTAGTTAATTTTGAATTGCATAAATGCCAAAGTGTGGTAAAATATAACTATAAACCATTATAAAAAACCAAAATAATTGCAAAAGCTAACAAAAATTTAATAAAATTAAACAAGGGGGATTTTAATATGGCAAAAGAGCTTGTTGCGATGCTTCTTGCCGGTGGTCAGGGCTCCAGACTTTATGCACTGACACAGAAACTTGCAAAGCCGGCAGTTCCGTTTGGAGGCAAATACAGAATTATTGATTTTCCGCTTTCTAATTGTGTTAATTCAGGTATAGATACAGTTGGTATATTGACACAGTACCAGCCGTTTGTGCTGAATGAGTACATAGGAAATGGACAGCCATGGGATCTTGATAGATTATATGGAGGAGTGCATGTGCTGCCACCGTATCAGAAGGCTTCAGGCTCAGACTGGTACAAGGGAACAGCCAATGCGATTTATCAGAATATTGCATTTATCGAGAGATATGATCCTGAGTATGTTATCATACTTTCAGGAGATCAGATTTGTAAGCAGGATTACAGTGATTTCCTTAAGTTCCATAAGGAGAAAAATGCTGAGTTTTCTGTAGCGGTTATGGAGGTTCCATGGGAGGATGCATCACGTTTCGGTCTCATGGTAGCAGATGATGACGACAAGATCACAGAGTTTCAGGAGAAACCAAAGAATCCTAAGTCTAATCTTGCATCCATGGGTATTTATATCTTCAATTGGGATATACTTAAGAAGTATCTTATCGAGGATGAAAATGATCCGGATTCAGAGAATGATTTCGGTAACAATATCATTCCAAACCTTTTGAGGGATGACCGTAGGATGTATGCTTATCACTTTAACGGCTACTGGAAGGATGTAGGAACAATACCTGCACTCTGGGAGGCAAACATGGAGGTGCTTGATCCTGAGCACAGCGGTATCAACCTGTTTGATGAGAACTGGAAGATATACAGCCGTAACAGTGGCCATACAGGACATTTCATTGGCAACAACGCAGAGGTTACAGACTCTATGATTACCGATGGCTGTGTAGTGAAGGGCACAGTAAAGCATTCAATTCTTTTTGGCGGTGTCATCGTAGAAGAGGGCGCTGTGGTAGAGGATGCAGTTGTCATGGGTGATACTGTGATAAAAAGAGGCGCTAAGGTCACACACTGTATAGTTGCAGAGGGGGTTACAGTAGGCTGTGATGCAGTTATTGGAGAAAAGCCGGCGGAGGACGTGACAGGTGATGTTGCTACAATTGCACCGGGAGTTACAATTGGCGACAGAGCGGTTATAGGACCAAAGGCAATGGTATATAATGATGTTGAGGAGGGCCAGGAACAATGCTAAACATGAACAACGAAGAGGCTTTGGCCGTTATTTTTGCAAACAGCTACGATGCCCTCATTCCTGAGATGGTATCCGAGAGACTTATGGCTTCCATTCCGTTTGCAGGTCGTTACAGACTCTGCGATTTCCTGATTTCAAGCATGGTACATAGCGGAATCGACAATATATCTCTCATAGTTAAGAAGAACTATCACTCTCTGATGGATCACCTGGGCTCAGGTCAGGAGTTTGATCTTGCAAGAAAAAATGGTGGTATCAATATAGTTCCGCCTTATGCACAGAAGCAGATTAAGGTGTATGAGGGCCGTGTTGAGGCAATCGAAAGCCTTAAGGGCTATCTGAGAAAGTGCACTCAGAAGTATGTTATCATGGCTGATGCCAACTATGTATTCAATTTTGATTTCAGGGAGCTGATTGAGGCACATAAGAACACAGGGGCTGATATCACTGCAATGTACCGCAAGCAGGAGGTACCGAAGGTATTCTTAAGACCAAACGGCAACAATGATGAGATGTACTATACATTTGATATAGATGATGGACGTATCAAAAAGATATATATCAATGACAGGGATATGGGCAAGGTAAACTTTGGCATGAATATCTATATCATGGAGAAGGAGAAGCTCATTAGAATAGTGGATGACGCTTTTGTACATGGTTATTCTTATTTTACAAGGGATCTGATGGCTACAAACACTGATTCACTCAATATCCAGGCATATGAGTACACAGGCTATGCTTCACAGATTACAGATATGAAGAGCTATTTCGAGGAGAATATGAAGCTCCTTGATGAGGATAACAGGGCAGCATTGTTTAAGAGTGGCAATTCTATCTATACAAAGATCAGGGATGATAACCCTACAAGATACATAAATGGCTCAAAAGCCAAGAATGTCATGGTTGCTGATGGCTGTGTCATCGAGGGTACCGTGGAAAACAGCATCCTATCAAGAGGCGTCAAGATAGGAAAGAATGCAAAGGTCAAGAACTGTATCCTGCTACAGGATACGGTGATTGAGGATGGCGCCAATCTGGAGTACGTGATCACAGACAAGAATGTTCGCGTATCAAGAAATAGATCACTTACGGGAAATGACTCATTCCAGGTTTACGTGGCAAAGGGACAGACCGTATAGCCGGTTAAGGAGGAACATGGACATGGCAGAGAATAGAAACACAATAAATATCAAATCAGATGAGTCTGGCGAGATCAAGGTAGCAGATGAGGTTGTAGCTATCATAGCAGGTCTTGCTGCCACTGAGGTTGAGGGAGTAAGCTCCATGGCAGGCAATATCACAAACGAGATTGTCAGCAGGCTCGGTATGAAGAATCTTTCAAAGGGAATTCAGATTGAGATAGCAGACAATGAGGTAGTGGTTGATGTAGCACTCAATATTGCTTATGGATACAGCATCCCTGAGGTTTCTACAAAGGTACAGGAGAAGGTTAAGTCTGCAATTGAGACAATGACAGGGCTTTCTGTGGCTACTATCAATGTTCGTATAGCAAGTGTTGATATGGGAGAGAATTAAATAGTTCTTTTTAAATGATCACAAATGTAGTATAATTAAGGATGTCGTACAGACATCCTTAATTTATATAAAATACTATTCACGAGAGGAATTTAAATGACAAGAAGCAAGATAAGAGAAAACGTTTTTAAGATGCTTTTCAGGGTTGAGTTTCATGACAAGTCTGAGCTTGCAGAGCAGATGGAGCTTTTAAATGATGAGCTTACAAATCCTACAGACGAGGAAAAACAGTATATTGATGAAAAATGCAGTGCGATTATTGAGCATATGGCAGAGCTTGATGCACTCATCGATGAGAAGTCTACAGGCTGGAAGACCAATCGTATGGCAAAGGTTGATCTGGCAATTATCAGATTGGCAGTTTATGAGATAAAGTTTGAGGACGATATTCCTACAAAGGTTTCAATAAATGAGGCTGTTGAGCTTTCAAAGAAGTATGGTGCAGATGAGTCAGGTGCATTTGTAAACGGAGTGCTTGCAAAGTTTGCATAGCTTAAGAGGAACAGCGATATAGAGCATTGAACATGGCAAATAGAAATATATATTCGGTAGCGCAAGTAAATAGCTATATTAAAAATATGTTCGCTCAGGATTTTATGCTCAGACAGGTGAGCATAAAGGGAGAGGTGAGCAACTGCAAGTATCACACGAGCGGTCATATTTATTTCACAATAAAGGACGCGGGAGCAGCCATGAACGCTATCATGTTTGCGGGCAGCAGGGCGGCAGGACTTTCTTTCCACATGAAGGAGGGTGACCAGGTTATTGTGACAGGTTCCGTTGAGGTGTATGAGAAGACCGGCGCATATCAGCTTTATGCCAAAAAGATAGAGCTTGACGGAGAGGGCAATCTGTATCTCAAATTCGAGCAGCTAAAGCATGAGCTTGAGGAGATGGGCATGTTTGCCGCAGAGTACAAGCAGCCTATTCCGCAGTATGCCGGCCGTATTGGTGTGGTTACAGCACCGACAGGCGCGGCCGTGCAGGATATAAGGAATGTATCATCGCGCAGGAATCCATATGTACAGGTCATACTTTATCCGGCACTTGTGCAGGGAGAGGGTGCGGCTGATAGCATAGTGAAGGGCATACAGACATTGGATGCGATGAATCTTGATGTGATAATAGTCGGCAGAGGCGGAGGCTCCATAGAGGATTTATGGGCCTTTAATGAGGAGATTGTGGCGAGAGCCATATTTGACTGCCGCACGCCAATCATCTCGGCAGTAGGTCATGAGACTGACTGGACGATAGCGGATTTTGTGTCAGACAGGAGAGCACCCACACCTTCAGCGGCTGCAGAGCTTGCAGTCAGTGACTACAGACAGACGTTAGAGCGCCTTGACAATCTGCGCCGCAGGATGGACAGAAATCTGACAGGCCGGATTGATTTTTTCAGGGAAAAGCTGTCACATATTAAAACAAGACTTAATTTCCTTAGTCCACAGAATAAACTAAATGAGAATAAAAGGCGCCTGGCAGATATCGAGGATGCACTTGAAAGGATTATGAAGCAGAGGCTTTCGGATTGCAGACAGAGTCTGGCACTGCTTTCAGGTAAACTGGATGCATATTCACCGGCCAAAAAGCTGGCACAGGGCTATGCGTATGTCGAGGTGGAAAAGAAGGGGGCACTGCACAGTGTATCCGATATCAATGCAGGCGATGACATAAATATATATCTGATAGACGGTCATGCAAGGGCCGTAGTTTCGGAGGTTATTAACGATGAGCAAAGAAAATGAAAAAACACTGACACTCGAGGAGCGCTTTGCACACTTAGAGCAGATAGTGGCGAGGATGGAGGATGCGGATGTATCCCTGGATGAGGCCTTTGAGCTCTACAAGAAGGGGCTTGATGAGGTAAAGAGTGCCAATGATATGGTACAGGGCATGGAAAAGGCCATGCTTGTGCTAAACAGCGACGGACAACTGGAGGAATTCTGATGAGCTTAAATGGGAATTTAAATAAGTCACAATTCATGGAAGAGCTGCAGCAAAAGGTAGAGCATATAAACGATGTGCTTGAGAAGTTTCTTCCCGCTGAGGAGGGACAGCAGAGGATTATTTTTGAGGCCATGAACTATAGTGTGAGAGCCGGTGGAAAGAGGCTTCGCCCTATCCTCATGGAAGAGACTTACCATATGTTTGGCGGAAGCAGTGCAGTGATTGAGCCATTTATGGCGGCAATCGAGATGATACACACCTACTCGCTGGTGCATGATGACCTGCCTGCCATGGACAATGATGAGTACAGGCGTGGAAAGAAGACCACACATGCTGTGTACGGTGAGGCTATGGGCATTCTTGCAGGTGATGCACTTTTAAACCTGGCATATGAGACCGCAGCAAAGGCTTTTGGCATGGAAGTGGTTGATGCGCGTGTGGCAAGGGCATTTGCGGTGCTTGCAAAAAAGGCAGGCGTGTATGGTATGGTCGGAGGACAGGTGGTTGATGTAGAAAGCGAGAAATCCGATGACTGTCCTATCACAAGGGAAAAGCTTGACTTTATCTACAGGCTTAAGACAGGCGCACTTATAGAGAGCTCGATGATGATAGGAGCAATCCTTGCAGGGGCATCGTCTGATGAGGTATCACGCGTGGAGCAGATAGCGGCAAAGCTGGGACTGGCGTTTCAGATACAGGATGATGTGCTTGATGTCACAAGTACACTTGAGGTGCTTGGAAAGCCGGTAGGCAGTGACGAGAAAAATAATAAAGCGACATATGTCACATTTGAGGGATTGGATAAAGCGGTTTCTGATGTGGAGCGCATCTCCAAGGAGGCAGAGGAGCAGCTTGATGATTTGGGATACGACGATGCATTTCTTAAGGAGCTATTTGAATATTTGATCCATCGGGAGAAATAGGATGGTTTTAGAAAAGATACAAAAGGAAAATGATATAAAAAAACTGACACCTCAGGAGCTTGCGCTGTTAAAGGATGAAATCAGGCAGTTTCTTATAGAGAGCATATCGGTGACAGGAGGTCATCTGGCATCAAACCTCGGAGTTGTGGAGCTTACCATGGCGCTGCATCTGTGCTTTAATCTGCCGAAGGATAAGATAGTGTGGGATGTAGGGCATCAGTCGTACACACACAAGATACTCACCGGCAGAAAGGATGGATTTTCATCGCTCAGACAGTATGGAGGCATGAGCGGGTTCCCAAAGGCGGATGAGAGCGACTGTGACTGCTTTAATACAGGACACAGCTCCACATCCATATCAGCAGGGCTTGGGCTTGCGACAGCCAGACAGGTGACAGGAGAGGACTACCACGTGGTTTCTGTAATAGGAGACGGTGCGCTGACCGGAGGCATGGCTTATGAGGCGCTCAACAACGCTTCAAGCGTGAAGGGCAATTTTATTATAGTGTTAAACGACAACAATATGTCGATTTCAGAGAACGTCGGGGGCATCAGCCAGTATCTTTCAGGCTTTCGCACAGCGGATGCATACAGGGATTTTAAGAATAATGTCATGAATTCCCTAAACCATATACCGATCTACGGAGAGCGTATGGTAAAGCATATCAGGAATACAAAGAGCAGCATAAAGCAGCTTTTTATTCCGGGTATGTTCTTTGAGGAGATGGGCATTATCTATTTGGGACCTGTGGATGGCAGTGATATAAAGGAAATGTGCCGTGTGTTTGATGAGGCAAAGCGTGTGGATGGTCCGGTGCTTGTGCATGTGCTTACGAAAAAGGGATCAGGCTATGACCCGGCTGAGCGTTATCCTTCCAGATTTCACGGTGCAGAGCCATTTGTCATAGAGACAGGACTTCCAAAGAATAAGCGCACGAAGGCCAATTACACAGATGTCTTCTCAACAGTCATGAAGAAGCTGGGCGAGAGAAATCCAAAGGTAGTTGCGATAACGGCTGCCATGGCAGATGGAACAGGGCTTCGCAGATTCCACCGCAATTTCCCGGATAGATTTTTTGATGTGGGAATAGCCGAGGCACATGCCACGACCTTTGCGGCAGGGCTTGCAAAAGCAGGACTTATCCCGGTATTTGCGGTGTACTCGTCATTTTTACAAAGGGCGTTTGACCAGATACTTCACGATGTGTGCATACAGAATCTGCATGTCATCTTTGCAATCGACAGGGCAGGGCTTGTAGGCAGTGACGGAGAGACACATCAGGGAATATTTGACATATCATATCTGTCGGTCATCCCGAATATGACAATCATGGCTCCGAAGAATAAGTGGGAGCTGTCTGATATGATGAAGTTTGCAGTGGCATATGACGGTCCGATTGCACTCAGATATCCAAGAGGGGCAGCCTATGACGGCCTTAAGGAAATCAGACAGCCGATAGAGCTTGCAAAGAGTGAGCTAATCAGAAAAGGAAGCACGGTGGCTATCATGGCACTCGGCAGTATGGTAAAGACTGCCGTTGATGTAGTAAAGCTGCTTGAGGCAGATGGAATCTCTGCTACACTTATCAATGCGCGTTTTGCAATGCCTTTTGATAAGGAAGCAATTAAGGAACTGCCGGCTGAACACAGCCTGCTTGTGACTATGGAGGAAAACGTGCAAAGCGGCGGTTTTGGTGAGCATGTGACGGAGTATGTCAAGACTAACGGCATAGCTCTTGAGGTGTTGACAGTTGCACTTCCTGACTGCTATGTGGAGCATGGCAATGTCGAGGTGCTCAAAAAGGAGCTGCATGTGGATGCCGAATCGGTGGCTAAGCGTATAATAGCAGCATTATAGATAGAGGTAACATACAGTATGAAAGAAAGATTAGACGTATTACTTGTAAACAGAGGCCTTGCACCATCACGGGAAAAAGCAAAGACCATGATTATGGAGGGCAATGTTTTTGTAAATAACAACCGTGAGGATAAGGCGGGAAGCACATTTCCTGATGACTGCAATATTGAGATTCATGGAAAGACACTGCAGTATGTGAGCCGTGGAGGGCTAAAGCTTGAAAAGGCTATGAAGCACTTTGATATCACGATGGATGGCAAGGTGTGCATGGATATAGGTGCTTCAACAGGCGGTTTTACAGACTGTATGCTTCAAAATGGTGCTAAAAAGGTGTATGCCGTGGATGTCGGATATGGCCAGTTTGCATGGAAGCTGCGTCAGGACGAGCGCGTGGTGTGCATGGAAAAGACCAATATCAGGTATGTGACGCCCAATGACATAGATGATGAGCTGGATTTTGCATCGGTTGATGTGTCATTCATATCACTTACCAAGGTGTTAGGTCCTGCAAGAGCACTGTTAAAGGACGGTGGCGAGATGGTTTGTCTTATCAAGCCACAGTTTGAGGCAGGCAGGGAAGAGGTCGGAAAAAAGGGCGTTGTCAGGGACAAAGGCGTCCACCTTTCGGTTATCGAGAGCATTCTCGATTTTGCGCCGAGCGTCGGCATGACAGTCATGGGGCTTGATTTTTCGCCGATTAAGGGACCCGAGGGAAACATTGAGTATCTATGCTACATGAAAAAGGGCAGCTTTGATGCCCCAATTATAGATGCGCAGGCTATCGTTGAAGCCTCGCACGAAAAACTGTGAGGTAAAAATGTCCGAACTGATAGTGTTGTGCCCGAATCCATACAGGGATTGCGGCCTTGAGCTTACAAAGAAAGCGGTAGATAGCGGCGGTTATGAAGCGGCCGTTTGCCCGGTCTTCGGTGCACATGACGCCGAGGTCATTCCCAACGATGTTGAGCTTACAGCGTGGAGCACTGTTACAGAGCGCGCAGCCTTGTATATCGTCATAGGTGGAGACGGCACTATTCTGCACACTGCAAGGTATCTTAACCACACTCAGATTCCCATGCTTGGAGTAAACCTCGGAACCAAGGGCTTCATGGCATCGATTGAGCCGGAAGATATCGGTCAGATACTTGATGCCGCCGCCGGAAACTACTCCTCGAGCTTTAGAATGATGATAGACGTTGAGCTTATCCGAAACGGCGAGGTAATTTACACCGATATCGGACTCAATGACGCCGTTATTCACGGCATGGGTGACTGCATAAAGCTCACTGCCTGGTGCGACGGCGAAAGGATAATGAGCTACTCCGGCGACGGTATTATCATCGCAACGCCGACAGGCTCCACAGGCTACTCAATGTCGGCAGGCGGCCCGATCGTTGAGCCTGAGGCATATAACTTTATCGTGTCTCCTATATGCGCGCACTATATCGGCTCAAGAAGCTTTGTCCTGTCATCCGAGCACAAGGTGACAATTAAAGCCGAAAAGCTTCACGATCGCCGCGCGTATGTATCTGTAGACGGAACCGACGGGTTTGAGCTTGCAAATGAGGACATTGTCATCGTTCGCCGCTCGTCAAAGCTTGCAAACCTCGTCCATCTCGGCGAGCGCAGCTTTTACGATTCAACATTTGAAAAACTGCAATACAGAGTTGACTGAAAGGGGAAACTTAGTTGAAAGATTCAAGACAAAGCGTTATTCTCCAGATAATCTCCGATCAGGAGATCGAGACACAGGCCCAGCTTATAAAAGCGCTTGCCGAGCACGGTATCCCCAGCACTCAGGCAACGCTTTCAAGAGATATAAAGCAGCTTCATCTTGTAAAAGAGCTTAGCAACAGCGGCAAATACCACTATGTTGTCAGCGGTAAATCACGTAATAACGATCGCGAGCAGCGCCTTCGCAAAATATTCAGAGAGAGTGTCACATCGTACACCGTCGCGCAGAATATCATCGTCATAAAAAAGTTGCTTATGAGAACTTTAAGTATTCGGGCGATATTGATAGCATATGGAACACCGAGTGTTGGCGGTGACGTAATTCCCGCTTTAATGCCTGACGCGTCCTTGACGGCGATTGTTATATACGTTTCGCCGGAGGCACTGAAAAATGCGCCACGGTTTTGTATTTGTGCTTTATAAT
>ENA-OOXC01001064-OOXC01001064.1-human-gut-metagenome-genome-assembly--contig:-NODE-1064-length-17965-cov-2.897711_pt1 | contig 17965 bp, 15 predicted proteins | sample MGYA00241578_ERZ501325 | MGnify/ENA primary metagenome ERZ501325 (study PRJEB25962, sample SAMEA2042737) | human gut metagenome | biome: human gut; feature: human-associated habitat; material: faeces...
CGGCTGCAGCTAAGGCGCTGCGCGGACTGAGGCTGAACCGCCTGACGCTGGAGCTAGCCCGTTTGCTTTTGTGGCTGTACAGCGTGCCTGCGCCTGAAAGGGAGCTGACATTGGCAGAGTTTTTGTCACGTCGCTTCGGTAACTGGTATGACAAGCTGCTGGAGCTGCCGGAAAAATATCCCGATTTGCATAATATGGAGCAGCTGCACCGCATCCGCATCAAGCTCAAGCGCTTCCGTTATGCACTGCAGAGCGTGCCGGAGCTGGCTCCGGAAGCACGCCTTTTGCGTAGCCTGAAGTATCTGCAGGATATGCTGGGCCTGCTGCACGATGATTATATCAACACCATGATGGTAGAGAAGCTGGTGGCGGCACATCCCAAAATTAAAGAGCTGCGTTATGAGGCAGCCTTGTTCAGCGGCTGGGAGCAGGCCAAGGCCGATGCAGCGCTGGAAGCGTTGCCGCAGCAGTGGGAAGCCTTCAGCAGTCAGCTGACGGAGTGGAAGAATAAAAATCTGTAATTGCTTTGGCTTCGTGAAGCAATGTAAATAAGATTGTAAAGTTTTTATGGCAGTGCTTGCACTTGCAGGCGCGAAAGACTATAATTAAACACATATTAAGCATATGGGAGGAGAGATTTTCCATGAAAAAAATATTAATGCTGGTTACAATGATTATGATGCTGGCTGTCAGCGCAGTTTGCAGCGCATCCAACGGCAAGGTTCTGGACGCAGAGGAAGCTATCGTTGACAAATTTATCAACGGCGGCAACTACAAGGCAGTTACTTCCATGATGACCGAGGATATGCAAAAGAACTGGGATGAAAAGGCTTACAATAATCTGCATGCACAGCTTGCTAAGGATTTCGGTAAGCTGACCACCAACCAACTGATTGTTGTTGAAAAACATAATGGCGCAGACGTGCTGCTGTACCAGGTTGCTGCAGAGAAAAAACCGGCCGCCCGCTTCGTATATCTTTTCAAGCTGAACGGCGAGAAGCCTTTGCTGAATGATTTCAGTGTAATGCTGCCGCAGCAGAAAGAAGCAGGCAAGGAAGAAGCAAAAAAATAAATTTTATATTAAAAAGCTGACGACAGAGCTATACTATGGCAGTATACTCTGTCGTTTTTGGTTGAATTTTTTAGCTGGCTGTTATGGTAAATCATGCACTTCCTTATGCAATTTCTTGACTGTACTTTATAGCTGTTATATAATATTGAAGAATATAAGAGGTCTTTTAGTGCAGAAAAGTTTAATGGCATTAGATTGACAAAAATCTTGTAGGGCTTGCAACCTTTCGATCATAATGGTGTGGCGAAACGGTGCAGGCTCTCTCTTGTTTATGGAGGCACGTATTATGCAGCCGGTAAAAATTCGTATTTTGAGTACAACGAAGGATGAGGGTAGTGAGGCTCAGGCTTCTGAACAAAAGTATACGGGTATGATGACGGAAAAAGGCGGCAAATACTACGTAATCTATAAGGAGGATGAACAGTCCGGTCTGGATAATACCAAGACAACGCTGAAATGGGACGATGAGCACGTTATAGTCATGCGCAGCGGCAGCGTGGACCACAGACAGGAATTCCGCCGTGGATATGTAGATAAAAGCCTTTATCAGACACCTTATATGAAAATTCCTCTGACGACGGAAACCAGTTATGTATATACCCGTTTCCGTAACGGCATGTGGGAGCTGGAAATGGAATATACACTGTATCACGATGAGAAGCCTTACGGCGAGATGAAGATTTTAATTGAGGTTGAGGAAATTTAATATGAAAATAGGCTTTGATAATCAAAAATATTTGACCATGCAATCTGAGCATATCAGAGAGCGCATCAGTAAATTCGGCGATAAGCTTTATCTGGAATTCGGCGGCAAGCTGTTCGATGATTACCATGCTTCCCGCGTACTGCCGGGCTTTGCTCCGGACAGTAAGCTGCAGATGCTCCTGCAGCTGGCGGATCAGGCAGAGATGATTATTTCCATCAATGCCGATGATATTGAAAATAACAAGGTGCGTCACGATTTAGGCCTGACCTACGATTTGGACGTACTGCGCCTGGTAAAGGTTTACCGTTCTAAGGGACTTTATGTCAGCAGCGTTGTTATTACGCAATATAAGGGGCAGAAATCCATCGAAAGCTTCAAGAATAAGCTGGAGGCTTTGGATATCAAGGTTTATTACCATTATCCGATTGAAGGCTATCCGCATAATGTGGAGCATATTGTCAGCGATGCGGGCTATGGACAGAACGATTATGTAGAAACTACACGTCCGCTGGTAGTTGTTACTGCTCCCGGTCCCGGCAGCGGCAAGATGGCTACCTGCCTGTCACAGCTGTATCATGAAAACAAGCGCGGCATTAAGGCCGGTTATGCTAAATTCGAAACCTTCCCCATCTGGAATCTGCCTTTGAAGCATCCTGTAAACATGGCTTATGAGGCTGCTACGGCGGATTTGCAGGATGTTAATATGATTGACCCCTTCCATTTGGAGGCTTATGGCGTAACCACGGTAAATTATAACCGTGACGTTGAAATTTATCCCGTACTTGCAGCAATCTTTGAAGGTATTTACGGCTATTGCCCGTACAAATCGCCTACTGATATGGGCGTTAATATGGCAGGCAACTGCATCTGTGATGATGAGGTCTGCTGTGAGGCTTCCCGTCAGGAAATTATCCGTCGCTATTATCAGTCCCTGAACCGTCTGGCTCTGGATGAGGCTAGCAAGCAGGAGGTTTATACGCTGGAGCTGCTGATGAAGCAGGCTAAGGTCAGCGTAAATGACCGCCGCGTTGTTACCGTAGCCAAGCAGGTTGCGGAAGAACGCAAGTGCGCTGTTATTGCGCTGGAGCTTGCCAATGGCAGAATCGTTACCGGCAAAACTACGGATTTGCTGGGACCTGCCAGTGCCGTGCTGTTGAACGCTATTAAGGAACTGGGCGGTATTGCGGATGAAATGCACCTGATTTCGCCGACCTACATCAACCCGATTCAGAATCTGAAAACACGCTACCTTGGCAGCAGCAATCCGCGCCTGCATATGGATGAGGTGCTGATAGCGCTTTCCATGTGTGCTGCAACGGACAGTCTGGCTAAGCTGGCGCTGGAAAAGCTGCCGGAGCTGAAGGGCTGTCAGGCACATTCCACCGTTATGCTGACAGAGGGAGATTTCAAGGTATTTAAAAAGCTGGGCGTTGAACTGACTAATGACCCTATTTACGAAACAAAATAAGCAATAAATAAAGAGAAGGAGAGATTTTGCTTTGGATATAAAGGATTTATTAGCCGCTGCCATTAAAGATGCAGCGCAAAAAGCTATCGATAATGGCACTTTGAAATCGGGTACTTTGCCCGAGGTTATGCTGGAGGTTCCGCCGCAAAAGGAATTCGGCGATTTTGCAACCAACTTTGCTATGCAGTCTGCCCGCAGCCTGCATTGTGCACCGCGTCAGATTGCACAGGCTGTTGTTGATAATCTGGACTGTGCTTCCGTAGATAAAATGGAAATTGCCGGCCCCGGCTTCATCAATTTCTATCTGAAACAAAACTGGACCGCTGATTTGCTGGCAGGCATTCTGGCTGCCGGTGAAAACTACGGCAACCTGCCTGCTAACGGCTTGGGCCGCGTGCAGGTTGAATATGTAAGTGCTAACCCCACCGGCCCGCTGCATGTAGGACATGCCCGCGGTGCCGCAGTCGGCAGTGCTATGGTTAACCTGCTGCGTGTTGCAGGCTATGATGTTGAAAGTGAATATTATATCAATGATGCCGGCAATCAGATGAACAATCTGGCAGCTTCTGTCAATGCACGTTATCTGCAGCTGTTGAAGCTGGAGGAAATGGGCGGCGTTCCTGCCGACCTGACCGTTAAACAACTGGATGAAATGCCGACCGGCATTCCTTTCCCGGAAAACGGCTACCATGGCTATGATATCATTGAAACCGCTCAGCGCATTATCCGAATCTATGGCAAGGAATTTGTTGCTTTAGAGGAAAAAGAGCGTCTGGCAAAATTCCTGGAAATTGCTTATAAAGAAAAGCTGGCAGGCCTGAAAGAGGATCTGGAAGCCTTTGGCGTAACCTTCGATGTATGGTTCAGCGAGCAATCCCTGCATGATGCCGACAAAATACGCGAGGCCTGCAAATTCCTTGAGGAAAAAGGCTGCGTTTATGAAAAGGACGGCGCAAAATGGTTTAATTCCACTGCTTACGGCGATGATAAGGACCGCGTTGTTATCCGTGACAACGGCGTATCAACCTACTTTGCTGCCGATATTGCATATCACCGCAACAAATTCGAGCGCGGCTTCGACCGCATCATCAACCTGTGGGGCGCTGACCACCATGGTTATATTGCCCGCGTGAAGGCTGCTGTAAGTGCTATGGGCTTTGATGCTGATAAGTTGGAGGTGCTGCTGCTGCAAATGGTACGCCTGTACCGCAATGGCGACATCGTTAAGCTGTCCAAGCGTACCGGCGAAACCATCACTCTGCGCGAGCTGATGGATGAGGTTGGCGTTGATGCAGCGCGTTACTTCTTCTGCATGCGCTCCTTAGACAGCCAGTTGGATTTTGATATGACTCTGGCTACCGAAAAATCCAATGAGAACCCGGTTTATTATATCCAATATGCGCATGCGCGTATCTGCAGCATTGCCCGTCAGCTTGCTGAAGCAGGTATTGAGGCTGTAGCTCTTGATGAGCTGAAGCTGGATACTCTGCAGGCTCCTGAAGAGCTGGCGCTGGTTAAAAAGCTGGGCGAATATCCGGAACTGCTTGCCCGTGCAGCCCGCGAACGCGCTGTACATCATGTGGCAACCTATACCTACGAGCTGGCAACTTTGTTCCACTCCTTCTATAACCAATGCCGTATTCTGGGCGTAGATACAGATTTACAACAAGCCCGCATTGCTTTGGTGAAGGCAGTTGGTCACACCATCCGTCATGCGTTGGGTATTCTGGGCGTTTCTGCTCCGGAAAGAATGTAATTTAAGAAATTCTTTTGCAGGTGGCAGAGTCCTTGGGCTTTGCCGCCTGCAGTGAGTTTAGATACAATTTAATATTTTTGTAGCATTTTATGAAATCTGAGGGGGTTAAAAATCATGACTACTAATACTAAGTACATTTTTGTGACAGGCGGCGTTGTTTCTTCGTTGGGTAAGGGCATTACTGCTGCGTCCCTGGGACGTTTGCTGAAAAGTCGCGGCTATAGGGTTACTATCCAAAAGTTCGACCCGTATATCAATATTGACCCGGGTACAATGAGCCCGTATCAGCATGGCGAGGTTTTTGTAACCGACGACGGTGCGGAAACTGACCTTGACTTGGGACATTACGAACGCTTTATTGATATCAACCTGTCCAAAAACTCCAATACGACCACAGGCAAGATTTACCAGGGTGTAATAAATAAAGAACGCCGTGGCGATTATCTTGGCGGTACCGTACAGGTTATTCCTCATATCACAAATGAAATCAAAGAGCGTGTTTTCCGCGTAGGCCAACAGGATAATGCCGACTTCGTTATTACGGAAATTGGCGGCACTGTAGGCGATATTGAAAGCCTGCCGTTTTTGGAAGCCATCCGTCAGGTAAAAAAGGATGTCGGCAAGAACGATGTGCTTTATATTCACGTTACGCTGGTGCCTTATATTTCCGCAGCCGGTGAGCTGAAAACCAAACCGACTCAGCATAGCGTTAAAGAGCTGCGCAGTATCGGTATTTCACCGGATATCCTGGTTTGCCGCAGTGAAAAGCCTATTTCCAAGGAAATGCGTGAGAAAATGGCTATGTTCTGTGACGTAGATCCAGATGCAGTTATCCAAAACCTTACTGCAAGAAGCATTTACGAGGTACCGATGCTCATGGAGGAGCAAGGACTTGATACCATTGTTCTGCGCAAGCTGGAAATGGAGGATAAGCCGAAGGATATGCAGGGCTGGCATGATATGGTGGCCCGCATCCTGAAAAAATATGACAAGAAGGTAACTATCGCTGTAGTTGGCAAATACGTTGCTTTGCAGGATGCTTATATTTCCATTACCGAATCCTTGCGTCATGCAGCAGTTGCCAATGAAGCCGAGCTTGATATCCATTGGGTAAATGCAGAAGAAATCGAAGCAGATGATACTGATATGGCTAAGGTTATGGCCGGTGTTGACGGCATTCTGGTGCCCGGCGGCTTCGGTAACCGCGGTATTGAGGGCAAGATTAAGGCTATTCAATATGCGCGTGAGCACAAGATTCCGTTCTTCGGTATCTGCCTGGGCATGCAGTGCGCAGTAATTGAATTTGCCCGTCACGTTTGCGGTATGGCTGATGCCAACAGCTCGGAGTTCAATCCGAACAGCACACATCCTGTTATCGACCTGATGCCGGAACAGCTTGATGTTGAGGATTTGGGCGGTACGATGCGTCTGGGACTGTATCCGTGTAAGGTTTATCCCGATACGCTGACCAGCAAGGCTTACAATGCAGAGCTGATTTACGAACGTCATCGTCATCGTTATGAGTTCAACAATGCTTTCCGTGAGGAAATTGTGGGCAAGGGATTAGTTCTAGGCGGCACACTGCCTAATGGCCGTCTGGTAGAGATTGTTGAATTGCCTGAGAGCGAGCATCCGTGGTTCCTCGGTGCGCAATTCCATCCAGAATTTAAATCCCGTCCGACAAATCCGCATCCGTTATTCAGAGAGTTTGTGGGTGCGGCGGTAAAACATCACCAATAAGGTTATCCTGAAAGCGCTGAGCTTAAGCCGACGTTGCTTTCGGAAAATAAAAATACTCCTCTTAGGCACCTTAGGCGCAATTGCCGTAAGGCATACGCCTGAGGGGAGTTTTTGCTTATGTTATACTAAAAATTAGGGAGGAGAGTGATTGAATGCTTAAGAAAATTTTTATCAGTGCGGTATTGATTCTGGCTGTGCTGAGCTTTGTTGTTTCATTGCTCAAGGGTAATAACAATGCCGAGAAAACTGTTACTGTACCTGACCGTGTGGCCGTAATTAATATTTCCGGTACCATTATCAGCGGTGCGGACAGCAAGGACAATATTTTCAATCAGACCAGCGGTGTAACGAGCGGCAGCATTATGAAGCAGATTCGTGAGGCTGCGGCCGACGATAGTGTCAAGGCATTGGTTCTGCGTATCAACAGCGGCGGCGGCAGTGCAACGGCTGCCGAGGAGGTCGGACGTGAGCTGAAGCGCTTTAAGGAGAAAACCAAAAAGCCGATTGTTGCGACTATGGGCAATACTGGTGCCAGCGCTGCTTATTGGATTGCAGCCTGCGCCAGTGACAAGGTTTATGCCAACGCTACAACACTTACCGGCAGTATCGGTGTGTATATGCCGTACATGAATACGGAGGAGCTGTTCAAGAAAATAGGCATCACCAGCAATAAGATTAAAAGCGGTCCCTATAAGGATATTATGAGCAGCGACAGACCGATGACACCTGAAGAACAGGCTATTTTGCAGAACATTGTCAACGAAATCTACGAGCAGTTCGTGACAACTGTTGCCGTAGGACGCAAGATGGAAGAAAGCAAGGTAAAATCCTTGGCTGACGGCCGTGTTTATACTGGTCTGCAGGCTAAGAACCTGGGCTTGGTAGATGAAATCGGTGATTATTACGATGCGCTTGCCGCAGCAGGTGAATTGGGCAAGATTAAGCCGGGTGCCGACGGACTGCCGCCGGTGAAGGCTAAGGAAAAACAGCAGCCGTGGGAGTTTCTGCTCAGCGCTCATATTGCGGAGCTGATTAAAACAGAGCTTGTAAACCAGCTGACAGGCAGTCTGCAGCAGAACGGGGCGCCGGCAGGCGGTATGACGAGGTGATGAGCTATGAGGCGCAAAACCTTTGAGGTACTTTTTGAGCCCGGTGCAGGCATGGCTGCGATTGCCAAGCAGCCTTCTCTTTGGCGCAGTGCTTTTTATTTCACTCTCAGCTTCAGCTTTTTTGGCGTAGCAACAAATTGCTGGCTGCTGGATTCGCCGTTGGAGGTGCGCTTCGGCATTATTATTGCTACGGTGCTGATTGCGGGAACAGCTTTAACGCTTTACGGCTTTTTGCTGCACGGTATTATGGAAACCTTCGGTGCGCTGGCAGGCGACCCGGTCGGGCTTATCTGCCTTTTGGGGTATACAACGCTGCCGTTTCTGCTGCTCACACCGGGGGCCTTGCTTGCAGGCAGGATGGGACTTAACGGCTTGCCGCTTTTAGGTTTGTTGTTTCTTATAGGCTGTCTGTGGATGCTGTATCTTCTGGTGCGGTCATTGGAGGCAGTGTACCTTGTAGATGCCTTCCGTGCAGGTGTAACCGTAGTGTTCAGCCTGTTTTTGCTGTATATTGTCTTTGTTTTACCGTGGCAGGTTTGCCTGATGCTGTTGCTGTAAATAAAATTTAGATTGATTAATCAGAATAAACGTGGCATAATAAAGGTTGGACATAGAGTTAATTCTCTTGCGCTGCATAAGCAGTGCTATTACCATATGAAATTATATTAAGGAGTGTTGTGAAGAATGAACAGAGAGCTTTCTTTGGAATTTGTACGTGTAACCGAGGCGGCAGCTATTGCCTGCGGTCATCTTGTAGGCAGAGGCGACAAGAACGGTGCTGACGGTCTGGCTGTTGACGCTATGCGCGCAGCTTTTGATACCGTAAACATTAAAGGTACCGTTGTTATTGGCGAAGGCGAAATGGATGAAGCACCGATGCTGTATATCGGCGAAGAAGTAGGTGCCGGCGGCCCTGAGGTTGATATCGCTGTTGACCCGATTGAGGGTACCAACCTGGTTGCTAAAGGCCAAAACGGCGCTATCGCAGTTATTGCTATCGCTCCGCGTGGCTGCTTGCTGCATGCTCCTGATATGTACATGGATAAAATCGCTGTCGGCCCCCGTGCTAAAGGCTGCATCGATATCAATGCTCCTATTAGCGAAAACCTGGCACGTGTTGCTAAAGCAATGGACCGTAAAGTAAGCGACCTGAACGTAGTTCTGCTGGACCGCGAACGTCATTACGGCCTGATGGACGAAATCCGTAAAGCAGGCGCACGTATCTCCCTGATTACCGACGGCGATGTTAACCCGATTGTTGAATGCTGCATTGAAGGCAGCGGCGTGCATATGTACGTTGGTAAGGGTGGCGCTCCGGAAGGTGTTCTGGGTGCTGCTGCTGTTAAATGCCTGGGCGGCGATATGCAAGCTCGTCTGGTTCCCGAAGACGAAGCACAGGCTCAACGTTGCCTGAAGATGGGTATTGCTGATGTTAACAAGGTGCTGACTCTGGATGATTTGGTAAAAGGCGATGACTGCATGTTTACTGCTACCGCTATTACCAACTGCAACATGCTGAACGGTCTGCGTTACTTCGGCGACGGCGTACGTACTCATACTATTTCTGCCCGTTACAAAACCGGCACCGTACGTTTCGTTGATGCTATTCACAGCCTGGACCGCAAAGTACTTGCTGTTAAGCTCTGATTTTAAAACATATTATAGGGCTGTTACGTCTGTAACAGCCCTATTTATCAATTTGTATAGCCTATGGAAAATTTATTAGTCAATAAGGTTGCCGCTGTCAAGGAAGTGCAGCAGGCGGCCGAATATCAAAAGAAAAAACAGGCCTGTATTTTAACCGGGTTGGCTGGAAGCAGCAAGCCGGTCTTTTTTGCTGCCGTAGATAAGCTGCTTGGCGGCAAGGGCAGTATGGCCTTTATTACTGCTTCGCGTGAGGAAATACGCACTTATCGCCGCGAGCTTAATTATCTGTATCCCGATTTGCCTATGCAGGAGCTTTATCCTGTAAGTTTGCCGCGTGTGCAGGCAGATACGCAGAGCCTGGAGCTGCAGGCAGGACGTGCGGCTGCACTGCGCTTTCTGAGCGGTGAGGAGCGTGGCATTGTTTTCATTACAGCAGAGGCGCTGCAGCAAAAGCAGCTGCGTCCGAGCGGTATGTCCGGCAAGGCGCTGCAGCTCGCTGTCGGCGAGGAGCACGAACAGCGTAATATAGCTGCCGCGTTGCTTGATTTGGGCTATGAGCGTACAGAGCAGGTTGATGCTTTGGGACAGTTCTGCCTGCGCGGTGATATTTTGGACGTGTACCCGATTAACAGCAGTGCGGCGGTACGCATCGAATGGTTCGACAACGAGCTTGACGCTATGCGCAGCTTTGATGTTGACACCCAGCGCAGTCTACAGACTCTCAGCAGTATCAAAATTGCTCCACTGAAGGTGGATGAAAGCTTCAGCTATGATGCCGATATCTTCGAATATTGCGCTGCGAATACTATGGTAGTTGTTGATGAACCGGTGCATGTTTTCGGTATGCTGGAAAAGTTGGACAAGGAAAACAAGGAGCATGCTTCCGAACTTTTCGGCAAGCAGGAGCTTATAGAGCAGCTTGCAGCCAACGGTGCTGTGCTGGTATCGGCGTTGGGACACAGCTATCTGCAGCAGCTGCCTTCGCTGAATATACCGGTGCGCGCGGTTGCGCCGTATAATAAGAATACTAATTTGCTGGTGGAGGATTTGCAGAACTGGCTGGCGGAGGGAATTACGCCGCTGATTATGCTTTCCGGCAGCATTAAGGCCCGTGGCTTTGCAGATAATCTGCGCAACTACGGCTTAAAGGGACATTTTGCCCAAAAGAGCTTTGAGCCGGGAGTCGTCAATGTAACCTACGGCGATTTGGATCACGGCTTTCGCTTCTGGGATGAAGAATGGCTGCTGTTGACAGAAAATGATATTTTCGGCATGCAGAAGCGTAAACGCTTGCATACTAAAAATCAGGGCCAACAGCTGCAGTATTTTTCGGATATCAAGGCCGGAGATTATGTTGTTCATAAGGTGCATGGCATCGGCCGTTATATAGGCGTAGAAAACGTTGAGGTTGACGGCATTCACCGTGATTATCTGCTTTTGGCCTATGCCGGCGATGATAAGCTCTATGTTCCGGTAGAGCAGGTCGGTATGCTGCATAAATATGTCGGCAGCGAGGGCAGTGTGCCGCGTCTGTCGAAAATGGGCGGCAATGACTGGAAACGCACTACGGCTAAGGCGGCTAAGGCGATTACGGAGCTGGCGGAGGAGCTGCTGCGTCTGTATGCACAGCGGCAGATTATGCCCGGACATGCTTTTTCGCCGGACTGTCAGCTGCAAAAGGACTTTGAAGCAGCCTTTCCTTACGAGGAAACACCTGACCAGCTGAAGGCGATTGCCGAAATCAAGGCTGATATGGAAAAGCCGCAGCCGATGGAACGTCTGCTCTGCGGTGATGTCGGTTACGGCAAAACTGAGGTAGCCTTGCGTGCTGCCTTTAAGGCTGTGCTTGACGGCAAGCAGGTGGCGGTGCTGGCGCCTACAACAGTGCTGGCACAGCAGCATTATATTACGTTTAAGGAGCGTGTGCGCAATTTCGGTGTAGAGGTTCGCTTGCTGAACCGTTTTTGTACGCCGAAGGAGCAGCGCACTGTTCTGCAGGAGGTTGCCGACGGTAAGGTTGATATTCTTATCGGTACGCACCGTCTGCTGCAGCCAGATGTGAATTTTACCAGCCTCGGCCTGCTGATTATAGATGAGGAGCAGCGCTTCGGCGTTGCCCAAAAGGAAAAAATCAAGAAATGGCATCTCGGTATAGATGTCTTGTCGCTTTCGGCAACGCCTATTCCGCGTACGCTGCATATGGCATTGGTCAACGGCCGTGATATGAGCGTTATTGAATCGCCGCCGGAGGATCGCTTGCCTGTTGAAACCTATGTCAGCGAATATAACGACGGCATGATTAAGGAGGCGCTGGAGCGTGAGCTGCGCCGCGGCGGCAGAATTTACTATATCAGTAACCGCGTGAGCGCTTTGGAACCGTTGGCTGCCAAGCTGCGCCGTCTGGTACCGGGCATCAGCATCAAAATTGCCCACGGGCAGATGAATGAGGACGCATTAGAGGATGCCATGATTACCTTCTATGAAGGCGGCTGCGACGTGCTTTTGTGTACGACGATTGTGGAAAACGGTCTGGACGTACCTTTGGCGAATACGATTATTATCGACGGTGCCGACAACTTCGGCCTTTCGCAGCTCTACCAGATGCGTGGCCGTGTAGGACGCAGCTCGCGTCTTGCTTATGCTTACTTTGTGTATCAGCCTAATAAGGCGCTCAGCGAAATTGCTGAAAAGCGTCTGCAGGCTATCCGTGATTTTACGGAGCTGGGCGCAGGCTTTAAGATTGCTATGCGTGATTTGGAAATCCGCGGTGCCGGCAATCTGCTCGGCCCGCAGCAGCACGGACATATTACCGGTATAGGCTTTGCCGCTTATTGCGAGATGCTGGAAAAAACCATTGAACGTCTGAAAAACGGCAAGGAGGCCGAGCCTGAGCCGGAGCCGGTTCTGGAAATTCAGGCAGAGGCCTATATTCCGGACAGCTATATTCCGGATCCGCGTTATAAAATGGAGTTGTATCGTCGCTTCAGCGAGCTGGAATATTCACAGCGTGAGGATTTTCTGGACGAAATTATCGACCGCTTCGGCAATCCGCCGCCGGAGGTGGAAATGCTCTGGCGCTTGGCAGCGCTTAAGGGCTTGTGCCGAGTGCTGAAAATCCGTGGCGTAAATGTGCATCAGGGAATTATCCGCCTGACCTTCGGAGAGAAGGCACAGGTAAACCCGGAGGCAGTTCTTAAGCTGCTGATGCAGCATCCTAAGACGATGACATTGAAAAACGGACAGGAGCAGCAGCTGACGTACAGAATGGGTACGTCAAAGCAGGAGCCTCTGGCTTGGCTGGAGCAGACCTTGCCTGCTCTGATATTGGAAGAATGATTTGAGGGGGTGAAAGCAGGAGATGAGCAGTGATAAATTTTTGCGCGGCGCGATGATTCTGACATTGGCAGGACTGATGGTAAAGGTTATCGGTTCTGTGAACCGCATCCTGCTTTCACGTCTGCTGGGCGGCGAGGGTATCGGTCTTTATCAGATGGCGTATCCTGTATACCTTTTGCTGCTTGCGATTTCTGCGGCCGGCATTCCGGTGGCAATATCAATTATTGTCGCAGGCTTTCTGGCGCAGAAGGACTATGCTAATGTGCGTCAGGTGTTTCGCGTTTCGTTGCGCCTGATGGCCTGCGTGGGCGCTGTGCTGGCGGTTTGTCTGGTGTTGGCGGCGGGCTGGTTGGTGGATGCCGGCGTGATTACCGATGCGCGTGCCTATTATTCGCTTGTCGCGCTTACACCGGCAATTTTCTTTGCTACGATTTTAGCCAGCTTCCGCGGGTATTTTCAGGGACATCAGCTGATGACACCGCCTGCGGTATCGCAGATTGTGGAGCAGTTTATCCGCGTAGTGACGATGGTGGTGCTGGCGTATGTGCTGCTGCCCTACGGTCTGGAATACGCTGCTGCCGGTGCTGCCTTCGGCGCTGTCCCGGGCAGCTTGACCGGTCTTGTGGTTATGGGCTGCTTTTATCGCTATTACCGCAAGCAATGGCAGACTGATGCAGTGAAGATGCAGGCACCTGCTGCCGAGCTTGTGCGCAGCAGAGCATTGATTAAGCGCCTGCTGCTGTTGGCTTTGCCAGTGTCCTGCGCCAATATACTCGTGCCTGTTACCAGCAGCATTGACGTATTGCTGGTCCCCGGCCGATTGATTGACAGCGGTCTTAGTGTGGAGCAGGCGACGGCGCAGTTCGGCTATCTGGCAGGCATGGCACAGCCCTTGCTGTTAATGGCTACGATACCGACGATGTCGCTGGCAACAAGCCTTGTGCCAGCTGTTTCCGAAGCCTTTGCTTTGAATAAATGGCAGATTATCGAGCAAAAGGCGGCGACCGCTATGAAGCTGTGCTGCCTGATAACAGTGCCTGCTTCCGTAGGCATGTGGGTGCTGGCGGAGCCTATCAGCCTGCTGCTGTACGGTACGGCAAAGGCCGGCGTTGCTATTATGCATTCGGCGCCTGCCATCTGTCTTTTAGGCCTGCAACAGGTTACAACAGGTATGCTGCAGGGAATGGGGCATACCAATCTGCCGATGCTGAATATGCTTATCGGTATTGCAGCCAAGCTGGTTGCTGTTCTCCAACTGACGAATGTGGAATACGGTATTGCTGGCGCAGCGTGGGCAACGAATATTAACTTTGGCGTGACGGCGCTGTTAAATATTATAGCGTTGTATAAATTCAGTATAAGATTTTCCTGGCTCAGTATTGCGAAAATCATTGCCGCAGCAGCGGTGATGGGTGCTGTGGCCGTAGAAGCGCATGTGCTGCTTGGCGGTGCATCGCCTGCTTTGGCAACAATCGCTGCTATGCTGGCTGCCGGGATAAGCTATATCATATTGCTGCCGCTTTTAGGCGTGCTGAACAGACAGGAGCTGCGTCAGCTGCCGGTAGTGAAACGATTTTTTAAATAATTAAGAAAGAAGGCGTACTATCATGGGAACAATTACAATTGTCGGCTTAGGCCCCGGTGCTGTGGGACATCTTTCGTTGGAAACTATGGGGCTTCTGCAAAACTGCGCTCAGGTTATCCTGCGCACGGCGGTACATCCTACCGTTGCCGAGCTGGAAAAGCAAAACGTAAAATTTACCTCATGTGACGATTTATACGAAAAGGCTGCTTCCTTTGAGGAGGTATATAACAGCGTTGTTGAACGTGTGCTGGCAGCAGCGCAGAACGGCGATGTTGTTTATGCCGTACCAGGCAGCCCGTTGGTTGCGGAAAAGACCGTTGTTTTAATGCGCACCGCTGCGAAGGCACAGGGCATTAAGCTGGTTATTAAGCCTTCCATGAGCTTCTTGGACTTGGCTTACGTTGAGCTGGGCATCGACCCGATTGCCGGACTGCAGATTATTGATGCGCAGGATTTTGCGGAGATTGCCAGTGCCGGACAGCATCCGCTGATGATTACTCAGGTTTACAGCCAGATGGTTGCCGGTGATTTGAAAATTGCGCTGATGGATGTACTGCCTGACGAGTATGAAATTTATTTCCTGCGTAATCTGGGGTTGTCGGACGAGGAATGCCGTCCGATTAAGCTGTTCGAGCTGGACAGACAGCCGAATATCGACCATCTTACGAGCGCTTATATTCCGCCGATGGCTGATGGAGCAGAGGATACCGTATTTGAAAAGGTTGACGATGCGGAAGCTGTTCCCGGTATTATTACCTTTGGCGAGGATGAGGACGATTTTGCCGAGGAAGGCGAAGAAGAAGGCTATGCAGAGGACTTTTTGCCGGAAGCAGGCTTTGATGATTTCGACATCCAGCCTTTGGCTGATGTTATGCGTACCCTGCGCGAGCCTGACGGCTGCCCTTGGGACAGAGAGCAGACACATAAATCCATCCGCAGTAACATGATTGAAGAGGTTTACGAATATCTGGAGGCTGTGGACGCTGACGATGTTGACGGCATGCGTGAGGAGCTTGGCGACGTGCTCATGCAGGTTGTTTTTCATGCTCGCATGGCACAGGAGGCAGGACGCTTTGATCTGCAGGACGTTATCGACGAGGTTGTAGATAAGCTTATCCGCCGTCATCCGCATGTTTTTGGTGATACTCATGTCGACAACAGCGATGATGTGCTGGTAAATTGGGAAGCTATCAAAAAGCAGGAAAAGCAGGAACGCAAGCATGTATTGGATGGCGTATCTCAGGGACTGCCGGCGCTGCTGCGTGCCTATAAGCTGCAGAGCAAGGCTGCCAAGGTCGGCTTTGACTGGCAGGACAGCGCATCTGTATGGGCTAAGGTACAGGAGGAGCTGGGCGAGCTGCAGGAGGCTTTAAAGGCAGGCGACAAGGCTGCTGCCGAGAGTGAGCTTGGCGATGTGCTGTTTGCTGTGGTAAATTATGCGCGTCATAACGGCATTGAGCCGGAGGTAGCTTTGGATGGAACGAATAACCGTTTCGCTTCCCGTTTTAATTACGTGGAAAAACAGGTGGAAGTCAGCGGCAAAACATGGCAGGATTTCACTTTGACTGAGCTGGATGAATTTTGGAATCAGGCTAAGGAATTGGAGCGTAAGAGTGATTTATAAGGTAAATTTGCAATAAAGTTACTAAAATAACGCTATTTTCCCCGTAATTTATAAATATTTTCGGAAAAGGCTTGCAGGAAAACGCTTGACAGTGTAGAATACTATTGCTAGTTAAATTTGAGTTACGTTACGAAGTTACGTGCTCCGCAAGCATTTGCAATAATAACTAAAGTCATAATTAAGGAGGAATTTTTGATGAACAAGACTGAGTTAATCGCTGCTGTTGCTGAAAAAGCCGGCTTAACCAAAAAAGACGTTGAGAAAACTATCACCGCTACTCTGGAAACTGTTAAAGAGGTAGTTGCTAAGGGTGACAAAGTACAAGTAGTAGGATTTGGTACTTTTGAAGCACGTGCTCGTAAAGAACGTGAAGGTAAAAATCCGCAAAATGGTGAGAAGGTAGTTATTCCTGCTGCAACCATCCCTGCTTTCAAAGCCGGTAAAGCTTTCAAGGATGCTGTTAACGTAAAATAATAAGCTGTTATAGTGCTTTAAGCCCGGCAGCTGCTGCCGGGCTTTTCTAAAGATATACTGCGGAATACTCAATGCTGGGGGGCTATGATATGGTTAGACGTCGCATAAGACATAAATCTAAAGCTTTTAATGTCTTTATGATGCTGCTGTTTGTTGCCTGCCTGTTCGTTATCGGCAAGCAGGAGTATTCTATTTATCAGATTAAACAGGAACAGGCTGCTACACAGCAACGTATTGCTGCTTTACAAAAACAGAAGACTGAGCTGGAGGCAGAGCGTAAACGTCTGGATGACCCGCGTTATATTGAAAAGCTCGCCCGTGAGGATTACAACATGGTGGGTAAAGATGAGGTGCCGCTGTTTATAGTTGATGAGAAAAAATAAGGCAGAACAAGAAATGATAGCTTTTGTTCTGCTTTTTTTATTGACACCATGAAAAATTAAAGAGTATAATACAAGAGTATTAAGAATTTTTAAGGGGGATTTTTTTCTCGATGTCACTTGAAGTAGGTGCAATTGTAGAGGGTGAAGTTACAGGCATCACCAATTTTGGCGCATTTGTCCAACTGCCTGAGGGCAAGGTTGGCCTGATTCACATTTCTGAGGTTTCTAATGTTTATGTAAAAGACGTGCATGACTTTTTAAAGGAGCACGACAAGGTTAAGGTTAAGGTATTATCTGTAGATGATCGCGGCAAAATTGGTCTGTCTATTAAACAGCTCACACCGCCGCCGGCTCCGCAACCGAGACCGCAGCGTCCGCAAAACGATAACCGCGAGCGTCGCAACAACAATGGTATGCGTCCGCAAGGCGACAATCGTGAACGCCGTGGCGGTATGCGCCCGCAAAGCGCAAGACCTATGGCGCCCGTTTCCTTTGAGGATAAATTATCCAAATTCCTGAAAGACAGCGATGACCGTATGCTGGATTTAAAACGTAATACTGAGTCCAAACGCGGTGGTCGTGGTGCCAGACGTGATAAATAAGCAAGCTGGTAATTAATGAAATGGCACTCCTGAGAGTGCCTTTTCTTTTATAGCATAGAAAAATGCGATACGACACGTTTGAACCGCTGCTGAAGGAGATATGCTATGAGGCAGATTGCACCTGCAGTCTACAAGCTGCGCAAAACAATTAAAAATTTGCTGCAGCCGGATGCTCATTACCTGCTGGCTGTTAGCGGCGGTGCCGATTCTCTGGCTTTGGCACATGCCTGTGCTGCTTTGGCAGCCCAGGGATGGGGAAGCTACAGCGTCTGTCACGTAGAGCACGGACTTCGTGGTGAAGAGGCTTTGCGCGACATGCAAGCTGTGCAGCGTGCATGCGAAGCATGGGGACTGCCCTGCTTTACGGAGCACGTGCAGGCTGCAGCATATGCGGCGCAGAACCGGCTTTCTACAGAAGATGCTGCGCGCCGCCTGCGTTATGCGGCGCTTAGGCGCATAGCGG
>ENA-OOXC01001067-OOXC01001067.1-human-gut-metagenome-genome-assembly--contig:-NODE-1067-length-17932-cov-4.322425_pt1 | contig 17932 bp, 20 predicted proteins | sample MGYA00241578_ERZ501325 | MGnify/ENA primary metagenome ERZ501325 (study PRJEB25962, sample SAMEA2042737) | human gut metagenome | biome: human gut; feature: human-associated habitat; material: faeces...
AAACGGCGTCCACGTTTCATACTTCCCGTAATACTGTCCGCAAGTATGTCCGCCTGTTCCTTTCAAGCGGCAAGAGTATTGAACAGCTTCTTTCCCTGTCCGACGGGCAATTGGATGAACTGTTCGGCTGTACGGCATCCCGGCATCGGGAGCCTTCTTCCAGGAGGATTGAACTGGAGGCCTTGCTTCCCGGCTATGTATCCCGCCTGTCACGCAAAGGCATGAGTGTCCGAAAACTGTTCAAGGAATACCATGCCGAATATCCTGACGGCTATCAGTTGTCTTCCTTCAAACGGGCTGTCCGTCAGTACAAGTTTCACGTCAAGGTCGTCGGTCATGTCGAGCACTATGCCGCCGACCAGATGTATATTGACTTTGCCGGTGACAGGCTTGAAGTCGTTGATGAAATGACGGGCGAGACGAAGAAAGCCGAGGTGTTTGTCGCCATCCTTCCGTTCAGCCATTATACCTACTGCGAAGCCGTGTGGTCTCAACGCAAGGAAGACCTGATAAAGGCATGTGAGAATGCCATGCAATATTTTGAAGGCGTTCCTGCGGCTATCGTCCCCGACAATCTGAAGGCTGCCGTCACACGAAGCGGCCGCAACGAGCCTGTCATCAATGATGATTTCGCCGCTTTTGCCGAATATTACGGCTGTGCGGTCTATCCCGCCCGTGTGCGTCATCCCAAAGACAAGGCTTTGGTAGAGAATGCCGTAAAGCTCCTCTACCGTTCCATTTACCTTGACATAGAGGGAATGACATTCTCCGGCCTGGAGGAACTCAATACCGCCGTCCGTGTCTCCCTGCTTGATTTCAATGAAAAGGTGATGGCCGGACGGGAGGTTTCACGCAAGGAAATGTTCCTTCAGGGAGAGAAGGATTATCTTCGGCCGCTTCCCGTGAAACGTTACGTAATGAAAGAAAGGAAGCTGATGACTGTCGGGAAGGACTCTTGCGTCTCGTTGTTCAAGCACCATTACAGCGTTCCGAAGGAGTATGTAGGCAGGCGCATGACGATTCTCTATGATGCCGGCACGGTGGAAATCTACTGTGGCATGAACCTTGTCGCCACCCATGACCGCTGTGACATTCCCTACGCTTATTCCTGGAAAAAGGAGCACAACCTGCCGGGACACTATGGCCCCTATGACAAGGACTTGGAGGAACTCTTCCGACGTGCCTCGGAAATAGACAATATCGTATTGAACCATCTACGGGAAGTGGAGCGTGCCATGCAATATCCGCCCAAAGCGTTCAGGTCATGCCGTGGCATCCTGACCCTGGAGAAAAAATACGGCCGTGACCGTCTGGTTGCGGCTTGCGCATGTGCGGACCAGAAGTTGCAATACGGGTATCAGGCCTTGCGCGAGGTGCTTGAACTGGGAGAAGACGCGGATTTCCTTCCCGATGAGGACGGGAAAGTACAGCCCGACATGACTTCCCCGGCTCCATTGACCCACAAAAACATACGTGGACGTGAATATTACAGAAAGGACAAACAATAAAACTCATATTTATGGAAGTAAACAATAAAACAGCTCCCGTTACGGGACAACAGGACCAGAATACCATATCGCTGGATTTAATGAACCGTATGAAATTGCATGGCATGGCAGAGGCTTTCAGGGAAAGTCTTGCCGGCACCACTCCGCAATCCATGACTGCGGACACGTTCCTTTCCATGCTCCTTGCACGCGAATGGGACTATCGTGCGCAGGCTGCCATTGCACGGCTTACCAAGAATGCGGCATTCCGTTACAAGGCCTATATTGAACAGGTCGACTATGCCACGAACCGGGGGCTGGATCGCAACCTGATGGAACGTCTCGCCACCCTTGATTTTGTGCATAAGGCACAGAACCTTTTCATTACCGGTTCTTCAGGAACGGGGAAAAGCTATCTGGCCTGCGCCCTCGGCCACGAAGCATGCAAAAGGGGATTCCGTACCTTATATGCCAATGCCCCGAAACTGCTCGGAGCGCTGAAAGTCGCCAAAGTCAAAGGTACACTTGAAACGGAACTCAAGAAGATTGAGCGATGCCAGTTGCTCATCCTTGACGACCTGTTCATCGTGCCTCTCGACGCCAAGGAGCGTCCCATACTGCTTGACATCATCGAGGACAGGCATGAACGGAAATCCATCATCATCACATCGCAGTACCCCTCCTCCAACTGGTACGACATGGTAGGTGACCCGACAATAGCCGATGCAATCCTTGACCGCATCATACATACGGCTCATACCATAGAGTTATATGGTGAAAGTATGCGAAAGTTAAGGTCTAAGAAAAACGGGAAATTTTAAAAGGGTAAAATAAAATTGACCCCCAACACCAGGACTTTAAAGGGTCAATCATATTGTAGCCAAAGGTGGGCAAATCCTGCTTGGCCAAAAGGGTCAAAGTCGCGTGGCTTTTCCAGTGGTCGATAAAACTTTTAAAACAACAACGCATATTCGGTGATTTGCATCTTGAGCTTTTCTTGTAACGAGAACGAAAGAACAGCCGCATAATGTCTTGTGAATTTTACTTGTAACAAAAAAGGGGTTGGCCAACAAGTAGACAGAGCCAACAGCGGAGTTTGACGATAATGGCAGAACGACGGTATGGCTGAGGATCAGATAGAAACACGCTGGAATACAACGATGTAACTGAGAAATTAAGCTGGATTCGCAATCTCGATTTCCTAAGGTGAAATGGTTTTACCCCCAGCATACAAATTTGCCACCATAAATATCGTCTGCCTTTTCGTCATCAAGGATTATGCATTCATCCTCCAAGCGACTCAAATCCAAACTCTCAGCAAGCTTGATTAAACCTTTTTCTTCCATATCGAAAATAGTTTACGGTTATTCCTACTCTTTTCAAGATTTTCGGATTCCTCTGTTTGATTATTTAAAATCTATTTTTCTCAGTTTGTCCTGCTCCACTACCACGGTAGCGGTCGCGAGTTGTATTGAAGTTATATTGGAAAGTCAATTGGAAAGAACGATTGTCAGCCTTGTTTATTTGGAAGAGCGTCACGTCCTTATTATAGAATGTAAAGTTCCTTCCGCTTTTGTTTAATATATCGTTGGCTTCAAATGTAATGCTAAACCTATTGTTGAAGAATGCCTTATAAAGTTTGACGTTTACATAAGAAGTCGGTTTTATCGCCATATTGTCTTCGTTTCCTTTGCTCATCCATTGCACATCAACATTCATCCAAATATCCAACGGCAAGTGTATGGCGTTTTTGCCATTGTACAAGGGCTATCGGGTCATTCAGTTTTTTACGTCCGTCAGCGAAGTCAATCATAAACCATTGCTTCAATACACCAACATTCAACTTAGGCTGCCAGAAGCCGAATTGGAACTGGCTCCCGATGAATGCTTCCAGCTTCTTTATACCCGACAGGTTGTCTTTTGTTATAAGCTTCACCTCACCGCTCTCATCGTATGGCACGGTAGTGTTAAGAAGAGGATTCTTGTTATAGGTGAACGACACTTGCGCAAAGATTTGCCGCCATGCACCCATCAGCTCGAAAGAGTGTATCTTTTCCGGCTTCAGGTATGGATTTCCACCCTCAAGGGTGAAGCGGTTAATATAATCCACTGTGCCGTCAAGGTCAGCGTAGCTTGGACGTTGTGTCTTATTAGTGTAGCTAAGTGCAAGTTGCACGTTCTTAATCATTGTTGACACCGACAACGATGGAAACAGGTTGTTGTAAGTCTTATCTTGTTCAGGATTCGTCACCCCGTTCTCGATATAGCTGAAATTCACATGCTCATACCTCAACCCTGCAGCAATCTCAACCATACCGAACCGTTGTGTCAGTTGGGTAAATCCGGCAATGTTATTCTCTTCAACTTGCGACGCTGCATCGCTAACCAGTTCAGCATCGGTGTTATAAATATTTTTAAAGCGTGACGATGTAAATTCTTCGCCGATTTCAAGTTGTCCTTTCCATACGGGATAACTCAAGGTAAGTTTTTGGGCGAACATGCGTCCGTGATTTACACTTGATGAATTAACCTGTGTATATCCAGAGGTTGTGCCCTGTTCTTCATTAAGTATGTTATTACGGTTTTTATTCCACATAAAATCAACGTTGAGGTCTATGCCGAGCTTACCGACAAGTCCGTTGTAATACAGGTTTGTATAATGTCTTGGATAATTATCTCTCTTGCTTTTTGCCGTTGATGAAATCTTGTCTTCAAGAATGTCATCTATCTTTATCTCACTGTCATAACCGCCGTTGTCTGTCTGTTTGGAGAACCCGTTGGAATAGTATGCGCCAATTGAATTGTTCTCATTGAACAAGTAAGAGAACCCCGCTTTCCCATAAAACTCATTATTGCGCATATTGCCTTTTGAGTCTATTTGCTGGTCGATAAGCCTGCTTCCATAAGTTACCATATCGTTGGATACATGGTTTTGAAACTTTCCATTCATATATCCGAAATTGGTGAACACTTCAAGACCGCCGGTGCGATACTTTAAGTTTGCTTGTTCTCTTGTTACGAAATAATGCTGAAAACCGTTCTGGCTGCGCAGCGTGCCGCTCCAACCGTCGCCCTGCGGCCGTTTCATCGGTATTCGGATAACTGATTTTACTGATGCGTCATATTTTGCTCCGGGATTTGTTATTACTTCAACGTTTTTTATGTCGGAAGAGTTGATATGCGAAAGTTCTGTCATATCCAAAATCTTCCTGCCGTTGACATAAATCAGAGGCGTCCCCTTGCCAAACACTTCAAAATTGCCGTCTCGCCCCGACACCATCGGGACTTGGCTCAACACGTCGTTTGCCGTACCGGCATGGGCAAGTACACTGTTTTCTACACTTGTTACAAGCGCGTTCCCTTTGATTGCCGTAACAGGACGGTTTGACTTAACGATAACCTCGCCAAGCATGATGTTATCCAGCGACATCGTAATCGTACCTAAATCGCCTGTTGGAGGAACAGGCTTTATTTGCTCAACATATCCTATTGAAGTAAGTCTTACCAACTTGGTTGTCGCGTCATGATTCTCAAACAAGAAACTCCCGTCGGCTTTTGTAACCGTTCCGGCAATATATGTAGAATCTTCACCGGAAAGAAGTATAACGTTCACGAACTCTATCGGAACATTGCTCGCATCAACGACCTTACCAGTGATACCTTGAGCAAGAGCAGTGCAAACGCTAAAAACATATGTCAAGAGAACTATTACTCTTTGGCTTATGCTCGTCTTCCAAAATTTGTGATTTATGGAAAGTCGTGCGCTTAATTGGGATTTACGTCTATTTTTTTTCATTTATGCACTATGAAGTGATTTAAACTTATTTCATTCTCTTAAAATCGTATCAAAATGTTAAAGCACAGCGTACAAATTGAATTGTTCCCTATATTATGGTGACCAAACTCATATATAGTGAAAGTCCAATGTACACTATGCTCGACAAAGATACGATAAAAAATGAAATATTGCCTCATCTTTCCAAGGCAAAACGTGGTTATGCCACTCAAAGTTGTCTCATAGAGGTGGTAAACGCCATCTTGTACAAGTTGAAGACCGGTTGTCAATGGGCGTTCCTTCCTGTGGAAGCCCTGTTTAGCGGCAAGGTACTGAGCTATGGTGCCGTGTATCATCATTACAACAAATGGAGCAAGTCGGGCGAGTGGAAATCCATGTGGGTCAGGTTGCTTGACAAACACCGCCATAAGTTGGACATGTCCAGCGTGGATTTGGACGGGAGCCACACGGCTGCACTCCGTGGCGGTGAAGAAGTCGGATACCAGGGACGGAAGAAACGGAAGACGACCAACGCACTCTACCTGACAGACAGGCAAGGACTTCCGATTGCCATGTCTTCTCCGAAATCTGGCGAACACCATGACGTACATGACATAGAAAAGGTCATCGGTGACATGTTCAACGACCTTGAGAAATCCCATATCCGGGTTGATGGCCTTTTCCTCAATGCCGATGCCGGATTCGATTGTGATGTCTTACGTGGTTTCCTGGGTGAAAAAGAGATCATCGCAAACATCTGCATCAATAAACGGAGAGAAAATGCCGATGACATCTTTGTTGATGATGAACTATATGCTGAAAGGTATTCCATCGAACGAACCAACGCTTGGATGGACAGTTTCAGGACGCTACTGAACCGGTTCGATACAACTGTTTCAAGTTGGATGTCTTGGAATTACTTGGCATTTGCAGTCTTGTTACTGAAGAAAATTTCACGAAAACAAAAAGTTTAAATCACTTCAATAATAGCAACAGATACGCATTAAGATTACTTTCTTGATGCGTTTTTTATTTTTTCAGACTAGTTTCTAAAAACGTCCACGCTTAGTATCATTATTTTTCATTGCAGAAAGTCATCCAAAGCGATAAAATGCTCCTACCAAACCTCCAAATCCTAACTAATGAATGAAGACGATCGTTAATAACGATAAATCATGATCATTAGAAATTTATTGAGTAAGTTGACAGGTGAAGTAGAGTACCCTGAAGACCGTTTGGATTGTGTTTCTCCAGATGTAATCACAAACAAAGTAAACACGGTGATAGTGCCGGACAAATTCAAGAGGGATATAGAAGCACTTGAAACTTACATCGACAGAAAACTTGAAAGCGGACTCAGTATTAAGGTTGACTTGTCCGAGCTTCTTACTGTAATACCAAGGGACAGGAAAAGGACTGATGCTTATAAGACATTAGTAAAATACCTTAAGGACGAGTTCGGCATAACATTGACAATTAACTCTAAAAAGCAGAAAGGGGATATTCATGAAAGATGAAAAGGTCGGAAACGGCGTAAGAACCTGTAAACATTTTTCCACATCAACCAAACTCCTCGAATACGGTTTATTGGTGGAGAAAGAGTTTATCGACCATGAAAACGGGAACAGGATAACAAGGCTTGGTTCCTATAATCACGAAAGCAAGAATAGTGGTTCAATAGAGTGCCAAGTCCATTAACTATGGATATGCAAAATGACAAAAAACAATGAATTACAAACAGATAAGAAATAAAAATCCAAGAATAACATGATGAAAATAAAAAGACAGAACGATAATAAAGCAAGAGTCATAATGAGCAATGGTGACATAAGAGAAGTAAAGTACAAGTCGGAGTTGCTGGACAGGATAAGGGAGGACCTCATTGCCATTGAAAACGAATCGTCGGACTGTGACTCGGAATCTTTCACCGAGGATGACGTATGGTCGCTTTATGAGTTCTTTTTAATGAGGCACAAGGACGACTGGGTGGTGATTGACAATATGGAAGATGACGACACAGATGATTCCTATTATGAAGAAGAGGAGGAGTATTTTTATGAGGAGGAACATACTGTCGATGATGAATATGAAGATAAAACTGACTTGTGAATATGAAGAAGCTGTTCAATATAAGTCCACTTTCTATTGGCGATGTATTTACGGTTGGCTTGAAAACCGGACTCTGCATTGAAACGACCTTGCAGGAAATACTTGGAATATGTCCGCGTGAGAAAGTCGTAGTGATGCTTACAAAGGGCTTACAGAATATTTGAAAAGAAGCTACGGAATAAATTTAAGAATCAAATAATAAAGACAAGATGAAGAAAATCTTTTTAGTGGCAAAGGTTCACGAGATGGAACCGGCCACAATCATGAGTGTACAACAGGAAATCCAGAATGACTTGGACAGGTTTACTAACGGGCACAGGGTGGTTTTCTCTGTCGCCAATCCAAAGGAAAATGAATTCGAGTTCACTTTTCGCCGCACTTCGTCACAGAACTTGGGTGAGGAGGGTAAAATAAACTCCGCCGACGCATGGGCCATAACAGGTGACGGTTTTGACGGATTCAGTATGCCCGAACCATAGCCGAGTGCACCGTTTGGTAGTTATTTCAATACATTCATTGATATGGATGATTTCATTGACTGTTACAAGAAGTCGGCAAGGAAGTTGGGCGCAAGCCGCATGAAGGACATCAGCGTTGAGATAAAACCCGAATATGCCAAGTTAAGGCTGGTATATTGACAAAATGTAAAAACGTAGTAAAAAGAACAACGTGCCGTCAGGAGTTACCCTCTTGGCGGTTTTTATTTTCTCCTTTCTTGAAAAATTACAGGCTATTTTATGATAACAATGTCGTTTTATTGCGCAAAATGACAAAAAGGGGAATCCAAAAGCCCTCAAATTCTTACCTGTGTGATAAATAACAAAATTATCATAGAACAAGTAAAAAAATAAAATCATGAAATCAAAACAAGAAAGTTTTATTTTTAGAGTCCCTGTTACTGTAATACAGAGGATTCATTTCACGAAGTCAAACATGGCTTATGTGTCGGTTGAGAAAGTAATTTAAATCATGCGGAAGGGAGATTTCACCCTGCATGACAACCAGTACGGAGATTACACTTTAAGACAGGCAGTGGAGTACATCAGGAGTTTGAATACCCATGCCGAGCAGCAGCAATGGAAGGCGAGACTGTTACCTGCCGTAGCGTATAACGGTATGTTCTCGGAGGTTAACAACAAAGGACTTAACTGTTATTCGAACATCACGGCCATGGACTTTGACGATATCCACAGCTATGACGAGATGGAACATTTACGGGGAAGGCTGGTAATAACTCCCTACGTATATTCGGTTTTCGTTACTCCGAGCGGAAGGGGACTGAAGGCATTGATTCTGCATGACAACACAAATCCTGCCAATCACTATGACTTGTACAACCAGTTATTGCAAATGTTCGACGTGGCAAGCAAGGATGTTAGCTGTAAAGACTTGGCAAGAAGAAACTACCTTAGCTACGACACGAACATACGGGTGAATCCTAATCCCGTGCCTTACCATTACGTGCCGACCGTTAAACCCATTATTCAACAAGCACAACCTACAAACCATTATGCCAAAACAGGAAAGAAAATATCTGACAGGAGCATAATAAGCATAATGAACTCTGTCTGGAAAAGAAACCATCCCGAATATTGGCAGGAAGGACATAGGGCTTGCAGTATCTTCTATTTGGCTTGTAAACTTTGCAGATGGGGTGTTGACGAGGACTTGGCATTAGAGTATTTCATCAAAGACTGGAAAAGCGATACCATGACAGAAGATGAAATATCAGGTCATGTAACTAATGCCTATAAAACAGAGAAAGACAACTTCGGTACTGTTGATTTTACGTTTTACAAATAACATTACAAAAACATTGCAGAAGATGAAGTTCAAAGTAAACCGAAGGCAGGTATGTCATGTAATGGTAAAAAACAATAGGATAACCAACTCATGCGGCGTTGGCCTACATCTTACGAAAGAAAAAGAAGTGCAGGATTTTTTCCTTAAATTAGGGGTGATACTTATATATGCAGGATATTTGGAGATAAAAGGTTGCATACTGTTAACCATGAAGTGACTAAGGTGCAGCTTTTTTTAATGAAATACAGGTTGATACTTAAATACAATGAAATCCAATGGTAAAACAGTTGCATCCTGTTAACTTTGATATAACCAATATGCAGCTTTTTATGGATGGAACAAATATAAACACCGAGGCAAAATACAAACCACAACATCTTTCTTCTTTCGTTTGAAGTAGGCTTGCGCCACATGAGCAAATGAATAATAAAAGTAACTTATAATGATTATAACTTAAGGATAAGTAAAAATTAGAAAAACAAAAATTACTTTGAAGAATAATAAAAGAACAGGAGGAAAACAATGAGCGTAAATATGACACCAAGATATATGCCCAAAGGTTGCAGGTATATGAGTGAAGACCCAAATCTTCTTACTTATTTGCAACAATTCAATAAGTTCATACTCAACAAGACCGTTACAGGCTGTGGAGGAACATCGTTGTTCTTAAATTCAAGTATCGACGTAGTAATAATATCCCCACGCTTGCAGGCACTGAAGGACAAACACGAACAACATCCCGACACATTCCTATTCCATTCTCCATATACGAACAACGGAAAAAGAGCAGATGACATAAAGAGACTGATGTCGGAGTTGAACAATTACATAAGCTTTTGCGGAAGTACACCGTTCACAAATAAGAAATACGCAAAGGTACTCGTAACACTTGATTCATGCGACAAGGTGATTGACGTGCTGAAAAAGAATGCTGCTATCAATAAATTCCTTTTCGTGGTTGACGAGTTCCAGTGCCTCATGGGTGATGCCACTTTCAAGGGAACAACAGACATGAACTTCCTCATCCGGATTGACAACGAGGCTAAAAATATCTGCTACCTCTCAGCGACACCCATACAAGACATGTTCCTTGACTTTGTTCCACAATTTAAGGGCCTTTCGTACATAAAGCTCGAATGGGACCCTGACGTACTTGAAGAACCTAACGTCAAGGAAATACAAATGAAGAAGGACGAGAGCGCGGAGAAAGTCTGTAGTAATATAATCCGTGACTTTAAGACTAACGGGTATTTTGCGAGGAAAGTGGTAAACGGACAAGTTGTTTATTCAACCGAGGCCTGCATATTCCTTAATGAAGTACGGTCAATAATAAACATAATCGTGAAGAACAACCTTAAGCCCGACGAGGTTACGATATTGTGCTCCGACGGTAAGGTATCAGGATTACCAAAGGGCTTCAAGACAGGTGGACTATGTACGGACAGGGACAATCCACGTAACAAAACCTTCACGTTCTGCACCAAGGCGTCGTTCGAGGGAGTCGACTTTTATTCAACAAACGCCATGACCTTCGTATTCATCAACGCCGGAAAAGAATGGCAAACCTTGGACATAATGCTCGACATACCCCAGATACTCGGTAGGCAGAGGCTCGACATAAACCCTTTCCGGCACGATGCGGTCATATATTACAAGACAAAACCGAACTGCCTTTCGGAACAAGAATTCAGGTTGCAACAAAAGGCGATGGAACTTGAAACAGAACAATTCATCAACGGCTTCAACAACGCTCCTGACTCGATGAAGGAAAGACTGATAAAATTAGTCCGTGACAGGGCAGACGACAAGAAGTTCATTGACGATTATGTCGACGTGTTGCAGGTAAACGGAAGGCAGACACTCGGGATAAACACTCTCGTACAGATGGCGATGTGGAACAAATGGCACCAGCGCAGCCACTATTACAACAATTCATGCCAGCTGACGACAAGCATACAGTCCGCCATAACGAAGAACGTAAAGCAGAATGAAGTAAAGAACTTTGAACAACAATACTACTCTGCAAGCGACAAGGACAGGCTAAAAGTATATTCCGACTTCCGTAATACGTGTTCCAGCCATTACGCAATCATCCTGCAAAACCCGTTCATCGACATACATTATCACGATTGGTATGACAAATTGGGCTACGATGAACTTGCCCGACTTAATTTCGATGAACAGAAAGTTGAACAGGAATATGACTATCACTGCAATCACGGGCCGATAATACAGAAGTGCAGGGAAACGTTCACGGTCGGAAACTTCTACACGAAGCCCGAGGTAAAGAACATCCTTCAGCAAATATATGACGGTCTTGGTCTTGTCGGGAAGAAGGCAAAGGCGACCGAGCTTGAAAAGTACATGAATGTAAAGGAACGTATGATTACCGATGACGAAGGCAACAGGAAGGAAGGTTACGAAATACTGCCGTAATTTAACCGTGTTGTAAAAGGCCGTAAACCGCCATGTAAAAGACCACATATTGCCCTCCGTTTGACCGCCTTTCACCGTACAATATGCCGTATATTGCAAAATTAGGGGTGTAAATTGCTAATTTATATAATTTAGATGTTGTTCAATGGAGGTAAAATACTGTGTGTAACAATGTATTAAGTCGGGAAGTAAAGACAGATAACATTGACACTTGACATCTGATTTACACCCCTCCTAATGACAGTTCACACCCCATGTTAGACAAGTCTACACCCACAAAAAGAACATGAAAAAGCCACCCCGAAGGGTGGCAAATTATTTTTTTCGCCAATCAGTTTAGGCTGTTTCCGTACTTTTTCAAGGCGTTTCTTACATCGTCTTTTTCCATGCCCAGTATCTTGGCAATCGTCCCATAACCTATGATATTTCCTTTATCATCAGTTTTGCCATGTTGGTTGTACCAGTATTCCAACTCTTCATCAGTAAGGCTGCGTTTGGGCTTTATTACGGAATGCAAACCTTGTGTAAGTTCCTCCAACCGTTGTTCCTTGTCTTGGCTACTCTTGTAGAGAGAACGTTCCATGCAGAAATTGGCTATGTAAACAGCCAAGTCACATATCTGTCTCCTCTTTTTCCATTCTTTTGGACTAGGACAACCGGCCATCATGTGCATTACCATGGCACAACGGAAGGCAATACAGGCGCTTCGTGACGAAAATTCACTTCTTGCAAAGTCTTCGCTATCGCGCATAGTTTCATACCAAGGTTTAAGTTCCTTATTGACATACGACAAGTCAACAGTGGTTTCTGTAGCAGGAACGTCCATTTTACTTTCATCGGTTTGGTAACAGTATTTTTTACGCCATTTGTCAATTTGCCCTTGCATGGAAGACAGTCTATCCTGTCTTATCCTACTAAAGTCCGGCATGTGCTTCGACCGTTCGGGTATTACAGTAAAACATATTCTTGACGCTGTGCCATCCTCATAGTCTTTTTCCTTGAATAATCGATCTATTGCTTTGGTTGTTCCAGTGAAAGTGTAATTTAGATACACTGGGAATGAACCACGCGCATATGGTTTGGTATTCATGCTGTCCTGCGTTGTATTTTCATTAGAGAAGGCCTTACGTAACAATTCCGTGGTAAGCCCACTCTTCTTTTTTATACAATCCGTCACGGCATCTATCTCGGTTTCCATGATGTACATATGCAAGCCTTTGTTGCAAGCAAGCATAATCTGGAATCTTGCCCTTGAAATCTCTGTACCTGTTATTTGTACGATATTGTCAGGATTTTCAAATTGTAATTTTTGTGAATCGCTATTTATTACGTGTTCGAATAGTAATTTGAATATATCATTGAAATTTCCCTTGCCCGAACCTTGCACTCCTTCTATTACAACCTGCAAGCTCGGTGACTGTTTTTTCCCGTCAATACACTCGGCACGAACTTTAGAGAAGCATAGTGCTCCGTACATTGTTAACATATGTAGAAGCATTGCTGGTTTGAAACCGTCAGGACAACAGTCAAGTATTATTGCCAAATGCGAGATTGTTGAATATTCAGGCATGGGGTATCTTGAATCAAACGTATTCAGCCATTTGCACAACGATATTGAGCAAGATTGGTCTGTAGGCCGTTTGTTACGCAAATGGAATTCTTCATCGATTTTCTTCTTTGCGCGATAGCGTTCCAAGTCAAGGTTGTTAATTTTTTCATGTTTCCGCACATCAACCTCAGCCTTATGTTCGTCAACTTTCATCTTGTTTTGTGTTTTCTTGTCTTCGTGTTCATCTTTCTTATTTGATTTTGCAAATAAAAGGATTAAACCTGTTACAAGACTAAAACCTCCTGTAATTAAAGCACCCCATGTAAAAGCACTATTATTGCTCCCTGCACTGTTGTTATTCAGTACAGCCCCATTGTTCCCATTACAACAATTATTTGGTTGTTGTATGGAACTTCTTTTCATGTTATTAACTTCCATATTACTTGTTGTTTTTAAATTTATTATCTTTCATATCTGTCTTAGTTATTGCTTTCTTTTTGACATTTGCAAGATGTATATTTACGCTTGCAAGCGATACGTCATACATTTGGGCTATATCTTTTCTAGTAACACCTTGCTTAGCCAACTTAGACCATTCACGTACCATTTGCTTGGTTATACGTTTCCGAGTCTTACGATGTACCTTTTCAACATTGGCACATACACTACACGGTTCATCACTACTGACTGGCGCATTCTCATTCACCACGTCTGCTTTCAATGGTTTATTGCCAAACCATTTTTTTAGAAGTATTGCTCCTACGCCTACTCCCAATAATGCGGTTGTTACTTTCGTAGTCTTGTTCATAATCAAAATGTATTAAAAATACTGCCGCAAAGGTAAGATGTATTGATTACATTTACAATTGGGACACATAGGGGATTGAGACTCGATGGTTTAATGTACTGATAAAGATTTGATATTCAGAATGTTACTACACATTTTTATGCAATTTTACAAATAGGGGGGGGGACATATGCAGTATGGAAATAAAAAAGCGATACATAACTGTACCGCTTGAAAAAATAATAAGACTTGAATGTGCCTAAGGCGTGACAATGTCTTATTTATGGTGATTGCTTTACAGCGTCCTTTATCATACATTCAAAGTCTTTTAATTGCTTGCTTTGATTGCTCTTTCTCGTCTTCAGTTGTTCCGGCTTGATGTCACCTTCTGTTGTTCTGATGAACCGACATATTATGATTTTTTCAAACTCCGTCATTTTCACACCCATTGTTTCAAACATGGTATAAAGCATGGCATAATTAGGAGCTTTGGACTTGGTGGTTTCCAGCCACATTATTTTATTCTCAACAGCATTTGTTGTCTGATTGAACATTGCCAAGAATGTTGTTCCCGTATCATCATCTCCATTCATACATCCTTTTTGTGACACGGCATTAAATACAGCCTTGATTTGGTTTGGAGACAAAGGTGTTATGAGAAAATAGTTTATGACAAAGCCTGTTCCTATCTCTATCTTCTTTTTTTCACAAACAACCTTGGCAGTTTTCCAAAGCGAATCCAAGTAGTCCAAGCATTCTTCTTTCCGCTCTTTGGGAAGTCTCACGAATTTGTTATAATTAATTATATGTGAAGCCACAATTTTATGCTTGCCAACTTCATTCTTGACAAAATCATAATCAGATGCTTTTACATCGTTGCTTCTATCACCGTCTCCATCGTCAGAAGGTTCAATGTGCTTGAATTTATTTAAAGCTTTATCCAACATGTCTTCTTGAGGCATCGTATCTTTTGGTTGGCAATCAAAATGGAAGGCAGGATATGCATAAAGCCAACATTCGTGTAACAGGTTCATTGTATGTATGATGTCATCAACCTTCATCAGCTTATGCAAGTAACGTTCAAATGATATTTTTTCCGGCAACATACATTCCTTATCGATGATTGCACGCTTTAGTTTGTAACACAAGTCTTCAAGTTTCAGGACATAAAGCACTTGCATGACATCCTTCTCAATGACATTCTTGACGACATTTTTAGCAATGTCTGTAATTTGTTTTTCTGTTAGCTTGTCTACCATATTCGTTGTTTCTGTTGCTTGTATGAAGATAACAATGTACAAAAATAATAAGACCATGCCTGCAACTATTACAATTTAACAAACATTATGCTTAAAAACATCGGATTTCTGAACACTAACGTTTTTTCACCTTCCGAACACATACCTCACGACTTTTGCGTTGGCCTTGTTCTCATTAACGAAGTCGCGCTCAATATAAATGTCGGTCACCCTCATCGATTCGTCCACGTGATTGAGGGCTGCATGGACTGTGTACTTATCTATGCCGACCTTATTAAGTGCTATCGTAGCCCATGAATGGCGGGCAGCGTAATATTCCAAATCATCTATGCCAAGCTGTGAACCGATTTCCTTCAGGCCGTAATTGATTGCCTTGTTGAATGCCTTGTGGTCGGCGTAGTAATGGTGGAAGTTGAAAAGTCTCTGACCGGTCTTGTCCTTGTATTTTTCCATCAGGGGTAAGATTAGCTTGGGAACGACAACTTCCATCCTTGCATTATCCAGGCGGCGGTCTTTTGTCTTGGTACGGTTGTATATTATCCTGCCATCCTTAAATTCGGTGGCGTTGTACAGGTCTACTGAGTTCATGCCCATAAGACAGAATGACATGATGAAACAATCCTTGGCCAAATCGTAACGGCAGGTGCTTTTATAACCTTTTACCTTATTCATATATGGCAGTTCCCAAATAGCTTTTATCGTGTTTCTGTCCAATGCCCGTTTCCTTGTGGCTTCCTGTCTTGGTATCCTGAAATGGTCAAAAGGTGAATGAGGTATAAGCATCAGGTTGTCTTCTGTATTGTTGTATTTTCTTTGGGCTTCCTTAAACAGATGTCTTATGCAACCAAGATATAATGAGACCGTCCTGTTAGAAGGAATACGCTTACCGGCTATTGACAGTTTGTGATTTCTTTCGTCTCTTCGCTTCTTTAGATATTCGGTGTATTTGTTAAGAAATGATACCTTGATTTCAGAGACATCTAAATTGTCCTTGCCAATGAAAGAGATGACCGACCTTATTGTCGTCTCGTAAGTATCTGTTCTTTTCATCGGTGCGTGAACTATCCATTCACGTGAGAAACTGATGAAATCAATCGGCTTTTCTTTTTGTTCTTCAAACTTCAACAGCTTAAAAATATAGTCTAAAGAATAGTGGTTAAGGTCTATCTGCATGGCATTACACTTGCTCTGGTAAGCCGTAAGCAGTGCCTCTACTTCCTTATAAATCTTCGTGTTTTTCTTGAAGTCGCCAGTTTTTGTCAGTTCTTCGGGCCTTACGAACAGACTTGTAGACAACCTTTTTACTTTACGGTTGAGCGTGAAGCGGAGTTTTACATTGTACGTTCCGTCAACCCTCAGACTGTCTTTTTTGATTTCTGCCTTGATTGTCAGCATATTACCTATGTTTTTAGAAGTAAACAATAGGTCAACAGATAGTCAATTCGCCATCAAAAATCAGAGTCTTTCCACGCCGTCAAGGGTTAAAACAAGACAAAAGGAAAAGTGCCAACTACCTGGACTCCAAGTAATCAGCACTCCAATTGAAACAGCGCTTCAAGATGGGCTTGAACCAACGACCCCCTGATTAACAGTCAGGTGCTCTAACCAACTGAGCTATTGAAGCAAAGTGCTATCTGTCAACAAGTTAATGAACTCTCAATGAGGATTTGCCTTTCCTTATCAGTCAACAATAAGTCAACATATGTCCTCTTTGCAAAGATACTAAATTCTTGTGAAAACCCAATGTTCATATGCAAAATTCTGATTATTGTTTCATAGTTAACCGAAGGCAAATGTAACAACAATATAATCATTCACTCATGCGGCGTGTGCCTACAACAAACGAAAGAGAAAGAAATGCAGCTTTTTTACATGGATTTCAGGGTGATATTTATATATGTACCATATTGAAAGAAAAAATCCTGCATTCTGTTTACCATGAACAACGTCATCCTACAAAGAGAAAAGTAGCATGAATTGTAATTGTAATGATTGCTTTTGGGCTTGGCTAAAGTATTGTTTTCATCATGCCTTAAGTGCATTATTGGCTTCTTGACAATATTTCCTCATTCTGTTATATTTTATTAATTTGTGGTAATGGTTGGCAATATTCCTTATTAACAACTCTATCACGCATCATTTTCATGTCGGTGAAGTTTCGCATAATATTCTGTACCATGTCTAAATAGTTATCCGAACCACTTTCATCTTTGTAATAAAAAGGCTTGATGGATACGCAATTTTTATGTTCAAACAAAGTATTGAGGAGTGTTCTGTCTGAATTACCACATGAATGTCCCATTATGTAAACCTGATACAAATCACTTTCAATAAACTCAAGTAACTTCCTATATCTATCCGTTTCCAAATATCTAACAGATTTTATTTCTGCAAGGAATTCATTTTCATTTAGCTTAAGTAGAGCCTTGAAACCTTCATCTAACTCATCTCCGTAACCAAATATGATGCGCTTAGGATTAGACAGGTCTCCATGTATATGGTTTATAATTATTTCAGAAATGAACTTTTCACCATCTACCACATCAGCCGTTTTAGTATAATTGAAGTTCAAGACCATAATCCTTTCGATGAATTCAGACGTAGTTATTTTCACCTTAGGCAATTCTTTACAAGAAATATCGCTTTTATTTACAGATTCCTGAATTAATTTTATGAATGTCCGCAAATATCCAATTAGTAAATTCGATGTTTAAACTCAGCTCTATA
>ENA-OOXC01001069-OOXC01001069.1-human-gut-metagenome-genome-assembly--contig:-NODE-1069-length-17926-cov-2.888646_pt1 | contig 17926 bp, 10 predicted proteins | sample MGYA00241578_ERZ501325 | MGnify/ENA primary metagenome ERZ501325 (study PRJEB25962, sample SAMEA2042737) | human gut metagenome | biome: human gut; feature: human-associated habitat; material: faeces...
ATATCCGGTGAGGAGTTATTTTAATTTGGTAACAAAAAATGCCGTATTTATGCGGTCTGTGGCGTTTTGCAAACGCCTATCATATATCAATACAGTGAGGAGCATGTCAGTCCATTTGCGGAAAGGAAATTTGGTATGGGCTGACCGAAAGAGAAAGGAGAAAAATATGGCAGGAGCTTATGAAACAAAACAGTACCGCAATGTATTTGCGGAGTATGGTTATTCGGAAGAAGAAATCGAAAAAAGAGTACAGGAGACATTTGAGACGATTTTTCATGGCAGCGAAGAGGAGCGCTTTTACCATGAAGTCGGGGAGGATATGGGATTTATGGAAGATACCGGCAATCATGATGCGCGGACCGAGGGCATGTCGTATGGCATGATGGTCTGTGTACAGCTGGATAAGAAAGAGGAATTTGACCGTCTGTGGAAGTGGACAAGAACTTATATGTATATGGATGAAGGACCGGGAAAGAATTATTTTGCATGGTCCTGCGCTTTGGACGGCACAAGAAATGCGGACGGACCGGCACCGGACGGGGAAGAGTATTTTGCTATGGCATTGTTCTTTGCATCAAGAAGATGGGGAGACGGAGAGGGCATTTTTAATTACAGCAGGGAGGCAAAAGCGATCCTGCATGAGTGTGTGCATAAGGGAGAACCGGGACATCCGGGCGATCCGATGTGGGAGCCTTCCAACAAACTGATCAAATTTGTCCCGGGACTGGATTTTAGTGATCCATCGTATCATCTGCCGCATTTTTACGAGCTTTTTGCGGAATATGCCGATGAGGAGGATCGTAAGTTCTGGAAAGGCGCTGCCGAAGCAAGCCGGGCCTACCTGCATAAAGCCTGTCATCCGGATACCGGATTGTCGGCAGAGTATGCGGATTATGATGGAACCCCGCACAGTGCGCATCAGGAGATCTTCGGACGCCACGACTGGTATTACAGTGATGCCTATCGCACGATCGCAAATATCGCGATGGACCATCTGTGGTTTGACAAGGACCCGTGGCAGGTGCAGATTGCAGAGAAATTCCAGAAATTCTACTGCGAGGATCAGAAGGATCACTGGGACGGTGTCTTTTTGACCGACGGAACCAGACTGGAGGAGAAAGCACTGCATCCGGTAGCCATCATTGCGGTCAATGCCGAAAGTGCACTGGCTGCGGACGGAACTTATGCGAAACAATGTGTTGACAAATTCTGGAACACACCTCTTAGAACCGGTGAGAGACGGTATTACGACAATTTTTTGTATATGTTTGCGATGCTTGCTTTATCGGGAAATTACCGGATCTATTAGAAATGATGATTAGAAAATGAGGTATTGGAAAAGGTGGAGAAAGTGGGACACAGTGAGGAAATGATCCAAAAGGCAATCGCACAGGAAAACGGCAAGGTACATGTGAATGCACAAAGCATTCCGGAAAAATATCAGCAGAAGAGAGCCGATGAGGCCGGAGTGATCGAGCATATCCGCTACCCGTCAAAAGATTATTTTCTAGCTGGAAAAGAAATCACAAAGGAAGCAAATGTTTATCTTCCGTATGGTTACAGCCGGGATAAAAAGTACAACGTGCTCTACCTGATGCACGGAATCGGCGGAGACGAAGCCGAGTGGGGAATGGTTGATGAGGATTCGCTGGTAAAAAGAATGATGGACAATCTGATCTATTACAAAGAAATCGAGCCGTTCATCGTGGTGACACCAAACGGACGCTCCACCGAAAACTGTGCAAGAGAAGGTTCGGATTATAACTCGTTTTATGTGTTTGGCAAAGAACTGCGTTCGGATCTGATCCCGTATATGGAAGCGCACTATTCGACCTATGCGGTGGAAGGCGATCCAAGTGCTTCAAGAATGCACAGAGCGATGGCGGGACTTTCGATGGGAGGGATGCAGACGATTAACATCGGAATCGGAGAATGTATGGATCTGTTCAGTTATTTTGGTGCATTTTCCGCAGCACCGACCAGCAATCTGGCGGAGAAGACGGCAAAAATATTAGAGGATACTCCATATACCGTTGATTATTTTTACAATATCTGCGGAACGGAGGATGAGATCGCATATGACAGCGCGGCAGCAGCTGCAAAGAATCTTCCTGCTCTATGTGATAAATTAAAGGAATCTGATAATTTCATCTGGCAGGAATTAAAAGGCATGCATGATTTTCATATCTGGTATCTTGGCTTTTTCAATTTTGCACAGATAGCTTTTAAGTAAATTGACGCGCGGTGTTATTTTACCAGTAAATGTAAAATTTCGCCGCGCGTGATTTATTTTATGTACAACGTTAAAACAAGCAGAATAAGGATTGGAAGTGTCCCAGCATGTGGGACAAAAATCACTAAAACATCACAACAAATTACACTCCTTGTTCAAAATCCAAGCCGGCAAACCCGAATTGTTTTACTGCAATTTGTCGGCTGTTCTTCTATAGTTTTTCCCTGTTTTTGTCGGCTTTGATTTTGTTACTATTAAGATGCACGAAAATCTTTTTAAGGAGGAAAATAGGAGTGGGAAAAATGTGGAAAATGGGGGCGTGCATTGCACTATCCGCGGCAATGACACTCACGAGTACAGGAGGTATGCTGCCGTCGGATTGGGGTATTGAGACGGTATATGCGGATGAGACACAGACAACAGCCAAGACGTTCACCGCGGAACAACTGGAAGTGATTTGGGGAAATGCAAAGTCCAAACTTGAGGATAGTAAATGGAAGCTTTCCTTCGAAAATCAATATGATCAGGTGAAATGGAAAGTGCCGGAGGCAATTGCACTTTCGGATGTGAAGTCTGTTACGTTTCATGTTGCAGATCAAAAAGGATCCGTTACTTTAAAAGTGTATAATGGTGGAGATGATGCAGAAGCCGCTAATACGCAGTATGGTTTGACAGGAAGCGAAGAATATACGATTGAACCATCTGGAGAAGGTAGTGTTGATGCAATTGGACTTATGACAACTGACGAAACTGGATCAGGTTCGGAAGTTAGTCTGATCAGTGTAACATTTGAATTAAAAGAAGGAAGCGGAAGCCAGATTACTCATGGCGAGAACATCATTGATAATGGAGATTTTTCAAATCAGGATTTCTCATCCTGGAGTGCTTCATTAGGAGACGCTACGATTACAGCGGAACCTGTTGAAAATGGAGCTAATATTGGTGTTACAACATGTGGTGCTATTACAAGATCCAACGATCCGTCAAAATCATATGAATGTTTTGCACAGGACATCACGGGAAAAGTAAGAGAAGGCGAAGAATATGAGTTTTCTTTTTGGGCAAAATTGTCGGATGATTATAATAAAGAATTGGATGATTCTCAGAAAACTGTTCAATTTCAGCCGTATTATGTGAATGGAAATGATAAGGAGGTGTATGATACAACAGGACTGATTTCCGGTACATCCGCGCAGGTTCTTGAAGCTGGAAAATGGACGAAATTCGAAGGAACATACAAGATTCCTTCAGGTGCGAAGAAGGTTGTGATTCGTATTTTGGAACAGGGAGATTGGCAGGATCCAAAATCCTGTATCATGGGAAAATACTATGTGGCAAATGTATCCATGAAAAAGATCACAAAACCAAAACCGGAGATTGAAAAGGACATTCAGGATTGGAAAACATCCGTTACAGAAAGTCTTGGAACTGGTTCGATCGCAGGTACTGCCATCATGTCAAGTGAAATTAAAGACGATACGTTGATGGAACTTGTCGAGAAACATTTCAATGCGGTGACATTCGGAAACGAGTTAAAGCCGGATGCACTGTTTAACTATCAGCTTGATTCGTCGATTAAGACAAAGAAGATCAATTTTAACGATTCAGAATTGGAAGTGCCGGTTGTGAACGATGCAGGAGACAGCCTTGACTTTTCCCGCGCAGATGCGATGGCAGATAAGATCCTTGAGTGGAACAAGGTCCATCCGGATCAGAAGATCCGTATCCGCGGACATGTGCTGGTATGGCATTCACAGACACAGGAATGGTTCTTCCATGAGAACTATGACATTACACAGCCATATGTGAATAAAGAGACTATGAACCGCAGACTGGAGTGGTTTATTTCCAGTGTGTTTGGTCATTATTTTGGAAAAGCTGCAAACGGAAAGTATGACGGACTCTTCTATGGATGGGACGTTGTGAATGAGGCAGTCATCGGTAACACCTATCGTACCGATAAAGTGAGTGCCGCAGAATCGCTCAATGAGATCCGGCATGGCAATAACTCAAGCTGGTGGCATGTGTATAAAAGCAACGAGTTTATCATCAATGCTTTCAAGTATGCAAACAAATATGCGCCAAAGGATGTAGAACTTTACTACAATGACTTCGGAGAGACAGACAACACCAAGTCTGAGGGTATCGTAAAACTGATCAACGACGTGAAGTCTGCAGACGGAACCAGACTGGATGCTTTTGGTATGCAGGCACATTACAATGTGGACGGTTTCTCAGCAGCACAGTTTAAGAGTGTAGCGAAGAAGTATGCAGCGGCAGCCGGCAAAGTGCAGCTGACTGAGCTGGATTTTAAGGCAAGCAGCACTTACGACGGTACAGCGGCTACAAAGGAAAGCGAATACACCAAGATGGCATACTGCCATAAGAATCTGTATGAGGCGATCAAGGCGTTAAAGAAGGAAGGAACAAACGTATCCGGCCTTACCGTCTGGGGTGTCATTGAGCCGAATTCATGGCTGCATTCCCAGTCGGATCTCGGTGGCGGAGCAAGCGGCTCTGCACAGTGCCCGCTGCTTTTTGACGGAAACTATAAAGCAAAGCCTGCTTATTGGGCTTATGTGGATGCAACGAAACTTCAGCCGGCGATTCAGAAGGTTACTATTACAGAGGCGAAGGATGGCAATATTGCAGGAGAAACCTATACGATCGATCAGGGTGAGGTACAGGCAGAATTTATCCCGGTATGGGATGCAGACGGTCTTACCGTACAGGTAAAAGTAAAAGACACAACCGTAAATGATGCAGATGCTGTTACGGTATATGTAGATCCAGAAAATTCGGCATCGGATATCACACCGGATAAGGTGACGGTTGCAAGAACAGCTGCTGCTGCGATCGCAGGCGGATATCAGGCAACCGTCAAGGTTTCGATGAAGAATTTGAAAGTTGCACAGCAGATCAGTCTCGATGTTGTTGTAAACAATGACGGGAAGACAGGAAGCTTTAATGATCTGACCGGAAAGCAGGAGTCAAGCAGTAAGTATTATGCAGTGGCAACCATGAAGCCGGGCATCGAGAAGATCCCGTACGGAACAATTTCGGTTGACGCAGATGCAGATGCCGCATGGGGCAATGCGGTAAACATCCCGCTTACGATCAACAAAGGCTCCGAGGCTTCTGCCAATGCAAAGGTTCTCTGGGATGATGACAATCTCTATGTATATGCAACCATAAAAGACGCGGTATTGGATAAAACAGGCGCTCAGACGCATGAGCAGGATTCTCTTGAAGTGTTCATCGACGAGGACAACGGCAAGACCGCTTCCTATGGAGAGGATGATAAGCAGTATCGTATCAATTATAACAATGAGCAGTCCTTCAATGGTAAAAAATGTCTGGCAGAGAATGTCAAGTCTGCAACAAAAACAATCGATGGCGGATACGTGGTTGAGGCTGCTTTCAAGTGGACGGATATCAAGCCGGCAAACGGAACCAAGATTGGTCTGGAATTCCAGATCAACGATGCAAAAGACGGCAAGCGTATCGGTACGTTAAGCTGGTATGATGAGACCGGAATGGGCTGGTCAGGCTCAAACGTATATGGTACGGTCGAATTAACCGGAAAGACCGGCAGCAATGGCGGCGGCTCGTCTGTAAATCCGGGAATTTCGGATACGAAGCCGGATGTGAAACCGGACGGAAAACAGGATGCGAAGCCGGATGTGAAACCGGACGGAAAACAGGATACGACCATTGAGACATCCAAAGTGGAAATTACAGTTTCCGGCGATAAGAAGGCTGAGGCATCGGTAACCATAACAAAGGATGCGCAGGGAAATGTGACCAGCGCAAATGCAACGGTATCGGGATCAAAGGGAACACTTACCGCAGATGTGGTAAAGCAGCTTACCGAGGCGGCAGGAACCGAAGATCTTACGATCATCCTGCAGGTTAAGAATGCGAATGGTGATGTGAAATACACGGTTTCCGTTTCCGCAAAGAATGTGAAAAATAATAAATCACTGAAGGCATTTGTTGTCAACCGTAAGACGGGTGAATATGAACTGATCAACAGCAAGACCTATAAGGCTAAGGATGGAAATCTGAATGCAAGTTTTGGAAAGAAGGGCGATTATGTACTTCTGACGACAAAGGAAGCAGCCAGAATTGAAAAAGAAATCCTTAAGACCATCGCTCCGAAGAAAACAAAGGCAACGGTTAAAAAAGGAAAAACAACGGAGTTTAAGCTTGACAGCAAGCTGAATCAGAACAATGTAAAGAAGGTAACCTACAAAACTTCCAAGAAGTCGATTGCTACCGTAAACAAGAACGGTAAGATCAAAGCAAACAGGAAAGGAACGGTAAAGATCAAGGCAATCGTGACTTTAAAGAATGGAAAAACAAAAACGGTATCAATGAAGATAGTCGTTCGGTAGAAAATATTGACAGGAATACAATTACTATAGTTTGTCGGTAATTATTCCATAAAAAGCCCTCGTGACGCAAGCGGGGGCTTTTTTTATAATCAAATCACAAGAAAAGCATAATCCCAAAAGAAATCAAGCAGTAATAAGAACGTTGTTGATTTTGCACCGATCGAAGAAAAGCGTAACGGATTATCTGACCGGATTAAACAACCGCCGCGGCATGGAAGATTATATCAATAAGAAGTGGCCGGAGTGGATCTTTTGAAGAGTGCATGCGTATGAGTGATATAGAAATATATAAAGAAAAGAAAGTAGGGAGGTAATGATTATGAACGGACCGGCAGCACCAAAGGATCCGGAGAAGAAAAGACCATATTTTTACATTATGAAGGATAAAGAAATCTTCGGAGCAAAACAGGAAGACGGAAGTGCGATCCACTTTATCTATGAAAGTGACGGAAGGCTGATTAACAGCGCACAGATCGTCGGAAATATTACGGATGAGAACATGCTTCGGTTATTGGAGACGGTGGAGGGATTCGGCAAGCTTGTACACAGTATCGGGGTGTCTGTTGAGACCGACAATCCGAAGGAGGAGATGGAGTTCATCTTCCAGATGTACGGGAAAAAAGATCTCTACGGAGGCGGAACCAATCTGCGATGCAGCCTGACCGGAGACGGAATGGAACGGCGCATTTATCTGTCGGATTATACCTGGACAGAGGATGATTATATTCCTGGACAGATCAAGTTCATCATGAGCGCACCGGAAAAGATGGGAAAAGCGAGCGTTCGGTTTTATCTGAACGACGGATATACGGCTCCGGAAGAGGTGGAAGAAGAAGCGGTGGATACGAAATCGGAACTGTACTGCACGATGATCGAGCGTTCTCTCATGAATCTTGGCAACACCTACCGTATCCGCAAAGCGATCGAGAAGGCGAGAGCCGGAAAAGAAGTAACGCTTGCCTATATCGGAGGTTCGATCACGCAGGGGGCGGGAGCAACACCGATCAATACCGCGTGTTATGCCTATAAGTCCTATCAGCTTTTCAAAAGCAGATTTGCGATGAGAGATAACGTTAAATTTGTGAAAGCGGGCGTTGGAGGAACCCCGTCGGAGCTTGGAATGCTCCGCTTTGACAGAGATGTGTTAAGAGACGGCGAGAAGCCGGATATCGTAGTCGTAGAATTTGCGGTCAACGATGAGGGCGACGAGACGAAGGGCGATTGCTACGAAAGCCTTGTGCGCAAGATCTTAAAGCTGGATTGGAATCCGGCGGTCGTTCTGCTTTTTTCCGTATTTGCCAATGACTGGAATCTGCAGGATCGCTTAAGTCCGGTCGGCAGACTGTATGATCTGCCGATGGTCAGTATCAAGGATACCGTAGTGGAGCAGTTTACAAAGAAACCGAACGAGGGAAGGGTTCTGACAAAAAATCAGTTCTTTTACGATATGTTTCATCCGAGCAACCTCGGCCATACCATTATGGCAGACTGTTTACAGTATCTGTTTGAGCGCTGTGATTTGAGCGAACATGCAAGACTTGACGCTTTTGAGAGCGGCCTGACCGAGGAGGGAATGCTTGCACAGCAGCTGCAGATGAAGCCGGCAATCGGCAAAAGCTTTGAGCATGTACGGCTTCTGGATAAGAAAGATGTCTATGCCGGGGCCCAAATCGACGCCGGTGGCTTCTGTGCAACGGATGATCAGCTCCAGAGTGTGGAGATGGATGACCGGTTAGAATTGACACCGGAGTTTCCGTACAATTGGATGTACGATGCAACGATGACGGAGAATGCTGTCTTTACAATCCGCATCCATTGCAAAGCGCTTGTGTTGATCTTTAAGGATTCCGGAGAAGTGGACGTTGGAAAGGCGTATGTCGATGTGGACGGTGAGCGTCGCATGACGGCGGATCCGCATATTAACAACTGGCAGCACTGCAACGCGATGATCGTGTTCAATGAGGATGAAAGCGCCGACCATACGGTACGCATTGAAGTCGCAGAAGAAGACAGAGACAAGAAGTTTACAATTTTAGGATTTGGTTACGTGTTATAAGGAGGAGTAAAATGGTTACAGTTAAGAATCCGATTTTAATGGGATTTTATCCGGACCCTTCCATTTGCAGAAAGGGAGAGGATTATTATATCGTCAATTCAAGTTTTGTGTATGCACCGGGAGTGCCGATCTTTCACAGCAGAGATCTCGCACATTGGGAGCAGATCGGTAATATTTTAGACCGTCCGTCGCAGCTTCCTGTGGCGGGAGCGGATATCTCAGATGGTATTTATGCGCCGACGATCCGCTATCATGATGGTTTGTTTTATATGATCACGACCAATGTGACGCACGGCAACAATTTTATCGTCACAGCGGAGAATCCGGAAGGACCGTGGTCCGAGCCGTATTATCTCGGCGACGATGCCCCGGGCATCGATCCGAGCCTTTTTTTCGACGATGACGGCAAATGTTATTATTGCGGAACCCGTCCGAATCCGGAGGGCGTTCGCTATAACGGGGACTGGGAGATTTGGATTCAGGAATTGGATCTTAAGACCATGAAGCTGGTCGGTGAGAGCATGGCAATCTGGAAAGGTGCGGTAAAGGGATGTATCTGGCCGGAAGGTCCGCATATTTACAAGATCGATGGTTATTATTATCTACTCCACGCAGAAGGCGGAACCGGTCCGGAACATAGTATTACGGTGGCACGCAGTAAGAAGCTGTTCCAGTGGTTTGAAGGCTGTCCGCGCAATCCGATTTTCACACACCGCAATCTCGGTATGGATTATCCGGTCATCTATGCGGGACATGGAGATCTGGTTGATGACGGCAAGGGAAACTGGTATGTTGTAATGCTTGCATCAAGACCTTGCAAAAAGCATAGCAGCATGGGGCGTGAGACTTTCCTTGCCAGGGTGATCTGGGAGAACGGCTGGCCGGTGATCGCTCCGGGAGTCGGACATCTGGAGGACGAATTTACGATCGATATGCCTGAGCATCGCTTTGCGGAAGAAATTACGAATTCCGATGTCATTCATTTCTGGGGAGAACAGCTGGATCAGCGGCTGGTGGCGATCGAGGACTGGACATCCGGAATTTATTCGCTGACCGAACGTGAGGGTGCACTTCGGATGTACCTTCGCAAAGAAAAGATTTCCGAGAGAGCAAACTGTGCATATCTTGGTGTAAGACAGAAGAGTTACCGCTTTGTCGCAGAGACTGGAATGGAATTCTATCCGGAAAATGAGTCGGAGACGGCGGGACTTGTGCTTTACCAGAATAATGAAAATCATCTCCGGTTTGAAGTGGTGCGCGTGGATGGAGAAGTTTGTTTTGTGGTTACCAGCTGTATTCACGGAGATGAGCAGACGCTGGCAACGACACGGCTGGAGAAGAAAGGAAAATTAAAGATCCGCCTGCAGTGCCGCAATCAGTGTGCCCGTGTCTGGATTTCGGAAGGCAAAGGATATGTATCCGTTGCGGAAAATCTGGATCTTCTTGCTTACACGACAGAGGAAGCCGGAGGCTTTGTAGGATGCACAGTCGGTGTATATGCGTCTTCCAACGGCAGTGACAGTACAAATTATGCTGATTTCGAATGGCTGACATGCCAGTCGATGGATTGATAGAAAGTGTTTAAGATGAGAAAATGAAATAATGAGTAGACAGACAAAAGAATATGCAAAGAAACTGGTTGCACAGATGACGGTTGAGGAAAAAATGAGCCAGATGCTCTATGAGTCACCGGCGATCGAGCGACTTAATATTCCGGCATATAACTGGTGGAATGAGGCTTTGCATGGTGTTGCAAGAGCCGGCGTGTGGAAGCAAAACTCTCCTGCAGGATATGCAGGAAGCTTACGAGAAGGGACTTGTTTCCGAGGAGGCGATCACAGAAGCGGTGGAGCGCCTGATGGAAGTTCGTATTCGTCTGGGTATGATGAAGGATTATCCGTCCCCGTATGAAGACATTACCTATGATAAAGTAGAATGTCCGGAACATGTGAAGTTGTCTGTTGAAGCGGCAAGAAGAAGTCTTGTTCTGTTGAAAAACGAGAATGCGTTCCTGCCGTTGGATAAAAATAAGATACAGACCGTCGCAGTCATCGGTCCGAATGCGAATTCAAGAGATGCGCTGGTCGGAAACTATGTCGGAACCTCTTCCCGTTATCTCTTAAGGTACGTGACTTTGCGATTATCACGCAGGAGGGAGAATGCGTTGTAAGACCGGGATCTTACCGCATCGCAATCGGAGGTCAGCAGCCGGATGCAAGAAGTGCAAAACTTACCGGAAGTGACGTGGCTGCGCTGGTGGTCCGCAGAGAGGGTGCGCAGACACCGGTTGAGTATTAGCGTGCAGAAATATCAAGAAACAATTTTAAATATAGTCTCGTATATGTTATAATGAATTTAATCGGTTGTACGAATGAGGAGCAGGTCGAAAAATCTGCTCCTTTATCGCTTTGTTGTGTGTGAATTTAGAGGGGTTGGTATGAATATCATCGAAAAGTTCATCAAGGTATTGGAAAGATATATGGATAATCTTTCTATTAAGAAAAAATTTATACAGTTATACATTTTCTGTGTTTTATTACCGCTGATCATTACGGACAGTGTCGTCTTATACATTGAAGACAGCATGGAATCGCAGCGGCAGTATCATGAGATGGCAAACGTTGCGAATGCAGTTAGCTATAATATCAGTGCACTGGTGGAGAATGCGGGAGAAATTGCCAAAAGTATGTACACCGATAGAAGGATGAATACCTTTTTGGAGAAGCAATATGAGAGCACTTCGGATTATTATGCGGAATATCAGAATTTCTTTCAGGATTCGACGTTGGAAAACGTACTCGGCATGAATCAGATCGTCTTTACCCTGTATACGGATAATCCTACCGTGGTAAAGGGTGGAAAGATTGATAATATGTCCAATCTGAAGGAAACGGCAGCGTATGAAGCGTGGAAGGAACGAGGCGAAAATGAAGGACTTTTTTTTGTATATGAGCGTAAGAGATATGCCAATTCCTATCATCGTAAGATCATCCTATTGCAGAATCTTGATTTTTTTTCCAAGAATAAGGAAAAGATGCTGCAAATCGAATTTGATTATAACAGTATGATGCGGATGCTGAGACGAATGAAGTTTGACAATGAAGTTCTTATTTGTCAAGGGGATGCGATCGTACTGAGTAACGGACCTTTCAGTGGTGTCGGTAAAAAATTTGACATGATCAGTGTACAGCAGAAGATGGGATACAAACAGACCATTACACTTCACGGAGCTAAACTTGATATTTATGTTTTAAAAGCGGATAATAGAGTGCGGAGTAAGATTGTGCGTTTTCTTCCGATTCTTGGTTTTCTGGTGATCATCAATGTGGTTCTCCCGATGGGATTTGTGCTGCTTCTCAATCATTCGTTTACAAAGAGAATCCGTGGGCTGAGCAAAGTGTTCCAGTCTGTCAACGGTGAGCATCTTGTTCAGATGGCACACGAAGACGGTAGGGATGAGATTGGAAGCATGATCCGGAATTACAATCGGATGGTCAAACGGACCAATGAACTAATCCAGACCGTATACAAGAACAAGATCAAAGAACAGGAAATCCTTGTCGGCAGGAAAAATGCAGAACTATTGGCATTGCAAAGCCAGATCAATCCGCATTTTCTGTTTAATGCGCTGGAAAGTATCCGCATGAGAAGCCTTTTGAAGGAAGAAAACGAGACGGCAGATATGGTCGAAAAACTGGCGATCATGCAAAGACAATATGTGGACTGGGGAAATGATTCGGTAGAGATTGAACAGGAACTTGAATTTGTAAAAGCGTATCTGTCCTTGCAGAAATATCGTTTTGGTGACCGGCTGAATTACAATCTCGAGATTGATCCGGAATGTGCGCAGATCCGGATACCGAAACTTACAATTGTAACTTTTGTGGAGAACGCCTGTGTACATGGAATCGAAAGTAAGGCATCACCGGGATGGATTTTCGTAAGAGCTTATAAAAGGGAAGAACAATTATACATCGAGATTGAAGATACGGGAAGCGGAATTGAGGAGCAGAAGTTGTATCAGATGCAGCATGATATGCAGAATGCGGATATTGAGATGCTGAAAAACAAGAAAAGCGTGGGAATGCTCAATGCATGCCTGCGGCTTAAAATGTACACAGAAGATCATGTGTGCTTTGAAATTGAAGGCGAAGAGGGTGTGGGAACATGGATTACGATCTGCATTCCGATGGAGTATTTATCATTTGCTGAAGGCTGTGTTAATGGACCGGTGTGCAAAAGGGGGAAAGAAATATGTTAAAGGTTTTGCTTGTAGATGATGAGCCTTTTATTATTCAGGGATTAAAAGTGCTGATCGACTGGGAACAGGAAGGCTATATGATTGCAGGGACTGCATCAAATGGAAAAGAGGCATATGATTTTCTGAAAAAAGAGAGTGTAGACCTGATAATTGCAGATATTCAGATGCCAGTCATGACAGGGCTGGATCTGCAGGAAGCGATACGAAAAGAAAATCTATCGAATGCATATTTTGTCATATTAAGCGGATATGCGGATTTCGAGTATGCAAGAAGGGCGCTTCAAAATGAATGTACGGATTATATTTTAAAGCCGGTTGACCGTGATATGCTGCTGAAACTGCTTAACAGGGTATCTGCGATGCGTGATGAAGATGACCGGATGAGGCAGAAGAACAATAAAATGGAAAAGGCATATCTTGCAAGAAATCAGATTGCTTTGATCAAGGGAAAATACGATGATTCCAATCTGCAATATGTCACATCACAGATGAAATGCAAAGAAGGTGTCCGCTACGTTGAAATTCAGATGGCGGGATGTGATGCGGACGAAGATGTGACGGATCAGGAGATGCGCGAATTCCAAAGACAGATGTATGAATGCTGTACTGCATTCCTGAAAGATTATGCGGAGAATTGTGTGTTTGACGCATCGGCAGATGAAAAAATATATGATGTGGGATTGATCTTTTTTCAATATATGGCGGAAGAGGCAGGACTCGATGAAAACGCTTATCTGAACGGGTTGGTGGAATATCTGGGTGAGAATCTGTCGCGCCCGGTTACGATGCTGGTCGGGAAAAAGGTGCAGGATATCAGCCTTATTGCAAGATCATACGGGAATGCCTGTATGCTTCGTTCCTTTCAGGGATTTCGAAGCAAAAAGGACATCTATTTCTACGAGGAAGAAGTGCAGGTGTCCAATGACGGTATGGTTTTGTGCAAGAAGAGTCTTGATGATTTGCTGAAGGTAGTGGAGCAGAACAATCATATGGAAATCCGGGCGGCGGTGGACCGTTTCTATGGAGAAATGAGTCAGAGAGGCCTGCGTGGGGAATCCATGACGCTTAATATTAACTATCTGCTTTTTCAGTTGATCCATCTTGCAAGCGAGCAGGATGATGAGGTCAATCAGGAAGAAATCCTGCGTCTGATTTCGGAGAGCAGCTTTGAAACAGGAACGATGCGCGGCAGTAAGACACATCTGATGCGTTTCGCCTGTGAGTACGGAGACTATCTGTCCCAGCTTCGCAAGAATGTATCCAGAGGTGTTCTCGGAAATGTAGAGAAAGAAATTAAGGAACATTATGCGGATAACCTCACACTCAAGGGGCTTAGCGAGAAATATTATGTCAACAGCGCCTATCTCGGACAACTGTTCCGAAAGAAATACGGTCAGTCGTTTAAGGATTATCTGAATAATTACCGGATGGATCAGGCTGTTGATCTTCTTCTGCATTCCGATAAGAAGATTATTCAGGTGGCGGAAGAGGTTGGATACCATGATCTGGATTATTTTGTCAACCGCTTTATTCAGGTAAAAGGATGCACACCGGCAAAATTCCGGAAGCAGATGCAGCAGTAAAATGGAATAGAAAGAGATGGAAAACAGGGTAAATTATAGTCCGGCAGAATGAACTATAGTTTACCCTGTTTTTGACTATAATTCGTCGGATTGTTTGAAATGGTAAAAAAAGTAAAATAGTTAATATAAAGAAGGAGGTACATTCTATGAAAAGAAAAAGAATGCTAAGTGCCTTGCTTGTAGTAGCGATGGCAGCAACCATGTTCGCCGGTTGCGGAAATAAAGGCGGCAGCAATTCTTCCACACAGGGTGGAAAAGCAGCAAATGATGGAGATATTAAAGAGTTTACAGCTTTCTTTGCTGTTCCGGGATCCGAGATCAATGATGATAACGAAGTTCAGCAGATCATCGCTGAGAAGACCGGCGTAAAGGTAAAAGAGACATGGCTGACAGGCCAGACGGCAGAAGAAGCAATCGGAACGCTGGTAGCCGGTGATGAATATCCGGATTTCATCTGTGGTGGAAATGGTATGCCGCAGTTATATGATGCAGGTGCATTGGTAGCATTAGATGATTACATTGACAAATATCCGAATATCAAGAACTACTTCACCGAACAGGAATGGGATCAGCTTCGTCAGGACGACGGACATATTTACTGGATTCCACAGTTCTCCAATATTAAGGGAGAAGAGAAAACCTGTACGCATAACGATGAGGCATTCTGGATTCAGGCAAGAGTTCTTGAGTGGGCTAATTATCCGGAAATCAAGACGATGGATGATTATTTCAAGCTGATTGAAGATTATAATGCAGCAAATCCTACCATGGAAGATGGAACGGAGAATATTCCATATACCATCCTTTGCGAGGATTGGAGATATTTCTGTCTTGAGAATGCTCCACAGTTCTTAGATGGTTATCCAAATGATGGTTCATGTATGGTTGATCCGGATACATTAAAGGTAATGGATTATAATACATCTGATACTGCTGTAAAGTACTTCAAGAAGTTGAACGAGGAATATCAGAAGGGTATTGTTGATCCTGAGTCATTCACACAGACTTATGATGAGTACATTGCAAAGCTTTCTTCCGGACGTGTACTTGGTATGATCGACCAGTGGTGGGATTTCGCCTACTCAGCAGGTGATGCAATTAAGTCTGCAGGACTGGATGCACAGGGATGCGATTACATTCCGGTACCTGTAACGATTGATGGACGTAAGAACCAGTGGCACAACTCCGGCGGAGTTTTAAATTCCGGTGATGGACTTGCAATCACAAAGGATTGTGATGATGTGGAAGCAGCTTTACAGTTTGTAGATGATCTTCTTTCAGAGGAAATTCACAACCTTCGTTTCTGGGGCGTTGAAGGTGAAGATTATCAGGTTGGCGACGATGGACTTTTCTATAGAACCAAGGAGCAGAGAGCAAAGGCTGCAGAGACGGATTATAAGGCATCTCACGCATGTTCTTATTCCTATTTTCCACAGTATGACGGAACCTGTGATGACGGTCTGAATGCAACAAAGCCGAGTGGACAGGCAAAAGAATTCTTTGACGGATTAAATGATGATGTTAAGAAAGCATTCCAGGCATATGGTGTTGAAACATACGTTGAGATGCTTGGAACAAACGAGGCACCTGGTCCATGGTATCCGATGTGGTCATTCTCAAACAACTTTACAACAGACACAGAGGGTGGAATGGCATGGACCAAGATTGGCGAAGTTAAGCATGAGCAGCTTCCGCAGGTTGTAATGGCAAAAGACTTTGACAGTGCATGGAAAACTTATATGGATGCATACAATGCATGCAATCCGGACGCTTTCCTTAGCGAGTTGCAGGCAGAGCTTGATAAGCGGATGAAAGACGCAGCAAAATACGAATAATACATAGAGAATGAGGTTTTAGATGGGCAGATGTTGTGAAAACTCCATCTGCCCGTTTAAAAAAGGAGTGAGGTCATGTCTATAGAGAGAACAAAATCCAAACAGAAAGTGAAAGAACCGAAGACGAAAATTACCTGGAAAGAGATTAAAAGACAGAAAGTATTATTGTTCTGGGCGGCAATCATGGTAGTGTATGGCGTGGTTTTCTATTACCTCCCACTTGCAGGCTGGACTATGGCGTTTCAAAACTATAAACCGAGACTTGGTATCTTTCATTCGGAATTTGTAGGATGGGATAAATTCCGGACATTATTCTCGGATATGACTTTTATCCGGGTAATCAGAAATACGTTGGCAATGGGTGTTATCAATCTGGTGGTAACATTTATTACAGCAATTGTTTTTGCAATTTTATTAAATGAAATTAAAAGCAAAGGCGGTAAAAAAGTCGTTCAGACAATTTCTTATCTTCCGCATTTCCTTTCATGGATCATTGTAACCGGTATCTTACACGATATGTTATCCGGTGGCGGAATTGTGAACGAATTATTACTTAACTTCCATATTATTTCACAGCCGATCAATTTCTTTGCTCATCCGGGTTATTTCTGGCCAATCGTTGCATTTGCCAATGTCTGGAAAGAAACAGGATGGAATGCAATTATTTATTTGGCAGCAATTACTTCGATCGACCCGTCACTTTACGAAGCTGCAGCTATCGACGGTGCAGGCAGATGGGCAAAAATCAAGCATGTTACACTTCCGGGTATTAAACCAACCATTATCATTCTTCTTCTGATGAATGTAGGTAATGTACTGAACGCCGGTTTTGAAGTTCAGTATTTGTTAGGAAACGGTCTGGTTCAGAAAGTATCACAGACAATTGATATTTACGTATTAAAATGGGGAATCAGTCAGGGCGATTTCGCAATCGGAACTGCAGCCGGTATCTTCAAGAGTTTCGTAAGTATTATTCTGATCGTGATTGCAAACCAGATTGCAAAGCGTAATGGTGAAGAACAATTGTTCTAAGGAGGTTATACAATGGCAGCAAAAAAAGCGAAAAAAAAGGTGCAGATTTTTCCGATTGTCAATACGATCATTATGATCCTGTTTGTAATCATTACACTGTATCCTGTGTTAAATACATTAGCAATATCATTAAATGACGGTACGGATTCCCTTCGTGGAGGTATCTATCTGTTACCGAGAAAATTTACATGGAAGAACTACATTACGGTACTTCAGAAAGACAACCTGATCACAGGTGCTTATGTTACGGTTGCAAGAACTGTGATCGGAACAGTTCTTGCGCTGATCTCCAATGCAATCCTAGCATTTATCGTCAGCAGAAAAAGATTTATGTTTAAAAAGCAGCTCTCTTTATTCTGGGTTATCACCATGTATGTAAACGGAGGTCTGATCCCGACATTCCTGTTGTACAAGGGACTGGGACTTACCAACAGCTTCTGGGTATATGTTATCCCTGGAATGGTCAGTGCGTTTAACATGCTGGTTATCCGTACTTATATGAACGGTATCCCGGACAGCTTAGAGGAGT
>ENA-OOXC01001074-OOXC01001074.1-human-gut-metagenome-genome-assembly--contig:-NODE-1074-length-17876-cov-3.033444_pt1 | contig 17876 bp, 19 predicted proteins | sample MGYA00241578_ERZ501325 | MGnify/ENA primary metagenome ERZ501325 (study PRJEB25962, sample SAMEA2042737) | human gut metagenome | biome: human gut; feature: human-associated habitat; material: faeces...
CTGCGGAACTTGCCGCGTCCCAGATTGCTCAGCTGCAGCGGTCCCAGCTTGATACGCTTCAAATCGCGCACCGGGAAGCCGATAGCGTCGCACATGCGGCGAATCTGGCGGTTACGTCCCTCGTGGATGGTGATATCAAAAAGCGTAAAGCCACGCTCATGGTCATAATCACGCAGGTTAACAATCGCCGGAGCGGTCGGGCCGTCCTCCAGCTTTACGCCCAAGCGCAGCTGGTCCAGCTTCTCCTGCGGCACAATGCCCGGAACCTTAACGAGGTAGGTCTTGTTTACCTCATGGCTCGGATGCATCAGCGCCTGTGCCAAAGCACCGTCATTCGTCAGCAGCAGCAGTCCTTCGGTATTGAAGTCCAAGCGGCCTACCGGGAAAACTCGCTCCGGCAGGTTCTGTACGAAATCGGCAATGCTGCGGCGGTTTTGCGGGTCGGACATCGTGGTGACTACTCCCCTCGGCTTATAGAACATGTAATATGCCTTGGCCTCTTGGGCAATAGGCTTGCCGTCAACGCTGATGCGTACCTTTGATGCATCAAACTTGCAGCCCAGCTCGGTAACTATTTTACCATTCACGCGGACGCGACCTGCCGTAATAATTTTTTCTGCTTCGCGGCGGGAGGCAACGCCTGCTGCCGCCAGAATTTTTTGTAAACGTTCTTCCATCTATCTCAGTTTTCCTTTGCTTCTAATGTATTATCAAGCTGCAGCACCTGCTGTGCAGCCTCTGCCTCATCCTCAGGCTTCGTTTCCAGCGGCGGCAGCTCCTCCAATGAGTTCAGTCCGAACACCATCAGAAATTTTTCTGTCGTAGCATACAAAATCGGGTTGCCCAAAGCCTTTTTGCGTCCTACTTCCGCCACCAGACCAAGGTCCAGCAGTGTATTGAGTACGCCGTCAACCTTCACGCCACGGATGGCTTCCATCTCAGCACGCGTCACCGGTTGTTTAAAAGCAACAATCGCCAATGTCTCCAAAGATGCATTCGTCAGCTTTACTTCCTTTTTGCGTCCCAAGCCCAGCAATATGCTGTAGTAAACCGGCTTGGTCACCAGCTGAAAGCAGCCTGCTGTTTCACGCAGCATCAATCCCCTGCTTTCCGCCTCGTAGGATTGCTTCAGCTCAGAAATAAGCTCCCACACCTGCGGCTTATCCAACTGCAGAAGGTCTGCAAGCTCCGCTACAGAAACAGGCTCACCAGCAGCAAACAGCACCGCTTCCAGTGCTCCTGTCATTTTATCAAGATACATCGTTTGCTTCCTCCTGTCCCTGCTTGCCGAAGATATAAATCGGTGCAAAGCGCTGTGCCTGGCTGATAGTAATCAACCCCAGCTTCAGCAGCTCCAGTACACCCAAAAAGCAGGCCACCTTCTCGGCAGGGCTGCCTGCGGTAAAAATCTCATTCAGCATAAAGCCCTGCGGCTGACGCTGCAGTTTTTGCAGAATATCTGCCATTTTATCCTGCACGCTATAGGCCTGCGGCTCGATAAAGGCTGCCGGCTTGCCGTCAGGCGCAGTCATCATCCCTGCCAAAGCCTTCATTAATTGCTGCACCGTGCAGGGAGCAATAGTGCGCTCCACCAAATTGCCGAACATCGGCTCACGCTGCCAGTACAGGTCAGCGCTCTGCTTCATATCTGCCAAAGCTGCAGCGGCACGCTTAATGCGGCGGTATTCCACCAGCATCTCCACCAGCTGTTGGCGCGGGTCTGCTTCCTCCTCCTCGCCCTCAGCGGACTGCTTGGGCAGCAGCATGCGCGATTTAATCTGCAGCAGCGTTGCGGCCATCACCAGAAAACCACTGGCGACCTCCATATCAAATTCACTCATGCTGCGCAGATAGCTTATATACTGCTCCGTAACCGCAGCGATAGGAATATCATAAATATCTACTTTATCACGCTCGATAAGGTGCAGGAGCAAATCCAGCGGACCTTCGAACGCAGTCAGCTTCAACGATAAATCAGCCATGGCTTAGAACACTAAACCCAAGATACCGTTTACCAGCATCATGTAGCCTGCGGCAAGCGGTCTGATAATCGCACCTGTAATACCGGTGAACACCAAAGCAATCAGAATATAAAAGCCGTAGCGACCAACAAGATTGTCAAACTTCCAAGCCATAGCCGGCGGCAGAAGCTCCGAAAGAATCTTGGAACCGTCCAGCGGCGGAACAGGAATCAGGTTGAAGAAAGCAAACCATACATTATATAACTGCATCCACAGCAAAAAGCGGTAAACGCCATCACTCAAAAGACCGAAGCGATTTAAAAACGTCATGAAGAATGCTGCGAGAAAGCACAAAAACAGATTGGCTGCAGGACCGGCAAAGGAAACCTTCAGAATACCTTCGCGGCGGTTGCGGAAATTACTGGGGTTAATTTCTACAGGCTTAGCCCAGCCGAAGCCTGCTACCACCAGCAGAATTGCGCCCAACGGGTCCAGATGCGCCATCGGGTTGAAGGTCATGCGTCCCATATAACGCGCAGTCGGGTCACCCATGCTGTCCGCACATTGCGCATGGGCATATTCGTGTATCGTAATCGCAAACAGCAGCGCAGGAATGCGATAGATCATTGTACTGAAATCGAGCATACTTTCCTCCGAGAAAAATTTATCAATAGATTTATTATACAACATCTTGTATTCCTACGTCAAAAAGAAAACGGAACCATCAGTATAAATTATGTGACAGTTCCGTAAACATTTACTTTTTTCTGCTGATTATTTTCTTATTTGCCTGTGAATTGCGGCGCACGCTTTTCATAGAAGGCAGCAATGCCTTCCTTGCAGTCGTCGGTACCCATCAGCAGAGCCTGGGTAGTTTCTTCGATTGCCAGCACCTCGTCCAAGGTCAGGTCGTGGTCATTAAGATATTTCTTCGTCAGGCTGATAGACAGCGGAGCACTAGCTGCCAGGCGTGCAGCCATAGCATAAACCTTGTCCTTCAGCTCTTCGTCCTCATATACATCATTCAGCATGCCAAGCTCCTTGGCAGTTGCAGCGTCAATCAGATCACCGGTAAACATCAGCTCTTTAGCCTTCAGCACACCGATAGCCTTCGGCAGGAAGTACAGACCGCCGCAGTCGGGAATCAGGCCAACCTTGGCAAAGCTCTCGCCAAAGCGTGCTTTAGCAGAAGCATACACCAGGTCGCAGGCCAGCATCAGGTTAACGCCGGCACCGGCAGTAACGCCGTTGATATAAGCAATAACAGGTTTAGGAATAGTAGTCAGGCGTTTGGCAACGTCGCCTACCTTAGCGATAAAGTCCTTCTTGGCAGCAACGCCCTCCAAGCCGTTCAGATAGCTAAGATCACCGCCGGCACAAAATGCCTTGCCGTTGCCGGTGAGTACGATAGCACGCACCTCAGCGTCAGCAGCAGCCTTGGTAATGGCAGCATGCAAACCGTCAATCAGCGCGTCATTCATTGAATTCAGGCTCTTCGGACGGTTCATAGTAATCGTCGCAATATTGTTTTCCACAGCGTATAATACAGCTTCTTCCATGGGGAACACTCCTTTACACATGTAGTTTATATCATTAAGGATATTATAGCATAAAACCTTAAAAGCGCCTACTATTTATCTAAAGATTTTATCTTTTACTGGTTTCTTCAATTTCTGCATTAAGTAAAGGTGAAGGGTGGTGTCTTTAAGGCAACACATCAAGACCATCTTTCCCTCGCCTTTCATATCACTTGCCTTAATTCTATATAGCCATTTCATCTCCTAAATTCCGTGCATTTATCGCCTTCCCAAAATACTTATAAATTTTTCTAAAAAAACCGTTGACAAATAATTGCCATGCGAGTATAATGATATTCGTTGGTTGACTTACCAACCTTAATTCCCCGATAGTTCAGTCGGTAGAACACCTGACTGTTAATCAGGGCGTCGTAGGTTCGAGTCCTACTCGGGGAGCCAAGAAGTTAAAGCTTCGAACTTTTAGGAGTTCGGAGCTTTTTATTTTTATTCTTTTAGCAATCCTTCATCAATCTTCCTTGCATACTAAAAATTTAATTGATATAATAGAAAAAGCTGAAAATTATATAAAAGGAGATTCTGTTTATGACCAACAACCATTCCAAGGGGCGTGCCATCGCTCTGCTGCCTATCGCAGTCTTTCTGCTGTTCTTTATAGGCTCAGGCCTGATTACCGGGGATTTTTACAGCATGCCTGCGATTGTAGGCTTTTTAATTGCTTTAATTATAGCCTTCCTGCAAAACAAAAATCTAAGCTTTGTACAGAAGCTGCGCCTTGCTTCTACCGGCGTAGGTGACGAAAACATTCTCACCATGTGCCTTATCTTCCTCGCCGCAGGTGCCTTTTCCGGCGCTGTACGCGCTGCCGGCGGTGTAGAAAGCACCGTCAACCTCGGCCTTTCCATTCTGCCGGGCAACATGGCGGTAGCAGGCCTTTTCGCTATCGGTTGCTTTATTTCCATTTCTATGGGTACTTCCGTAGGCACTATTACCGCACTTGCTCCGATTGCTGCAGGCATCAGCGACAAAACCGGCTTCCCTATGGCTATCTGTGCCGGTGCCGTTGTCTGCGGTGCCATGTTTGGTGACAACCTTTCTATTATATCCGATACAACCATCGCTGCTGTTAAAACTCAGGGCTGCGATATGCGTGACAAGTTCCGCGAAAACTTCAAAATCGTCCTGCCGGCAGCAATCATCACCCTCGGCCTGTTCTACTTCTTGGGCAACACTAACGAGTACCAGGTCAACGGCAACCTCGATTACAGTCTGATAAAGGTTCTCCCCTATCTGTTCGTTTTAATCGGTGCCGTAAGCGGTGTCAACGTTTTCGTGATTCTTATTATCGGCACTGTGCTCAGTATGCTCGTAGGCCTCGGAACAGGCATGTTTACCGCTACTAAAATGTTCACCCATGTCGGCAACGGCATTATGTCTATGTATGACATCACTGTTATCTCCATCATCGTAGCCTGCATCATCACACTGATTAAGGAATACGGCGGTATTGAATTCGTCCTGAACTTCATCAAGAGCCGCATCAGCAGCACTAAAGGCGGTGAGCTGGGTATTGCTGCTCTCGCTCTGCTTGTTGATATCTGCACCGCGAACAACACTGTTGCGATTGTTATGGCAGGTCCTATTGCCAAGGATATCAGCGAAGAGTTCGGCGTAACGCCTCGCCGCAGCGCCTCTCTGCTGGATATGTTCAGCTCCATGGGCCAGGGACTTATTCCCTACGGCGCACAGCTTCTGGCTGCGGCAAGCCTCACGGGACTTAACCCCTTCGCCATCATCCCCTACTGCTTCTATCCGCTGCTGATGGGTATCAGCGGACTGATCTTCATCTTCATCAAAAATAAAGACTAAAAAACAAGCCGTACTGCTATAAATTTACTGTAATAGTAAAAATCAAGCCGTACGGCTTTTTTCATGCTTTAATAACAACATCTCCCCAACACAAAAAGCCTGAGCAAATGCCCAGGCTTTTGTTTTAGCTTATTATTTTTCAAACGGGAATTTGTACTGAGTCAGGCCAAGCTCATCTCTGAGCTGAATGAATTCCTTCTGAATGGATTCGCCAACCGGTACACCCTTGTCTTTTCTGTCCAGCCAAGCCATGTATTCCTTCTCGCCGGCAGTGTAGATGCGTTCCTGACCGGGAGCCTTGGTGGAATTGCGCAGACCGCGGCAGATATCGCCGGCAGTTTTCTTGAAGGTGTCAACGCCCATGAAGAATGCCGGATTGATAACGAAGAAGAAGTGCCCCAGATGATACATAGCGTTGTTGCCGTTTTCATCCTTACCGGACAGCGCCTTCATGAAAGGACCGCCTGCCAGTGCGGAGGACAGAATCTCTACGATAGTAGTGAAGCCGTAGCCCTTGTAGCCGCCGGTTTCTTCGCCCAGACCGCCCAACGGCAACAAAGCAACGTTGCCTGCACGCATTTCCTTCAGGATGGTAGCGGACTCGGTCATAGTGCCGCCGTCCTTAGAAACTACCAGACCGGCCGGAGTATCCTTGCCCTGTCTTGCATAGAACTCAATCTTACCGTTTTGGATGATGCTGGTTGCGCAGTCAAAGTTGAACGGGAACTCCTCATCGGTAGGCATAGTAAAGGTCAGCGGGTTGGTGCCCATCATCGGCTCAACGCCGAAGGTAGGAGCTACGGAAGGTCTTGCGTTGGTACCGGAAATACCGATCATGCCTGCCTTTTCAGCCATAGTGGTCCAGTAGCCTGCAATGCCGTAGTGAGTAGAATTAAAGATGGTGCCGCCGGCCATACCATACTTGGAAGCCTTTTCAATCAGCATTTCCATCATCTTATGGGAAGCAACCATGCCCATGCCGTTATGAGCATCCATAACAACAGTACAAGGAGTATCCTTGACAATTTCAATTTCGGTTTTCGGCAGCAGGGTGCCGTTTTTAATACGATCCAGATAAATAGGCTTGAAGCGGTTGCAGCCGTGGCTTTCAATACCGCGTCTGTCGCTTTCCAGCAGAACGTCTGTACAAATGCGTGCATCCTCTTCGGGAACGCCGTATTTAACAAATACGTCTACCATAAAATCGTGGACTAAGTCCCAGCTTACAAAGGGTCTTGTTTCTTCCATGCTGTTTCCTCCTTGAAGAAAATTTTTTCAATTCATAATAATATTGCTTTCGCACTACATATAGTATACCTCATTACTCCATAATTGTACAGCATTGCTTTTACGGCTACATTTCGCGCCTATTACAAACGCTTATGTCAAAAAATCTATTTTATCCTTAGGCATACCCACCTATAAAAAAATACCGTGCAGACCTCAGCGTCATAGCCACAGAAGCCTGTACGGTATTATATATTTTTGTTAACCCTGCTCTGCTCCGTCCGCAGTAAAGGCAACCGGTGCCTTGGCCTCCAGCTCCTTCGTGCTGCCGTCAGCATTATGCCACAGGGTTTTCTTGCTCAGCGAACCGTTGGTTACAAGGCCGGTCGCATCAAAAGTGATGCCTGTACCGCTCTTGAATTCAACAAAACCGGCGCTTTCATCCTGCAGATTGTGCTGCCAGCCAAGCGGACGCAGCTTCGTTGCCTCCGCCAGTGTACCGCTTATAACCCTGCCATCTGCATCAAAGGTCAGCAGATTGTCATTTTTAAAGCGCACAAAGCCGTAGCCGTTATCGCTCAGCTGCAGGATAACGTCATTATCAATCACACCGCTGAGCACAGTGCCATCCTTAGCAAAGATCACGGACTTATTGCCCATGTAGCGCACATGACCGTCGGCAGGAATCACCAGCCCCGGGCGGTACGGATGGTAGAAGAAGCGCGGCGGGAAGAACGGCGCACTCCGCTCTACATAATAATAGTTGCTCGCCAGGCTCTTCCATCCGGCAGGACGCAGATAGGTGGCGCTTGCCAGCACGCCTTCGATTACCTGACCGTCATCGTTGAGCTTTACAACAGTATTCTTCTTGAACTTGATATCGTCGGCTACCGTCCAGCCCTGCGGCACCAGCTTGGTATCCTTATCTAAGGTTATGGTTTTATCAGCAAGAGCTGTGTTGGCGCCTACAAGCACTAAGGCAGCTAATAGTAAGGCTGTAAATTTACGCATGATAATCACCTCGCTTACACTTTCTAAACATATTATAGCATAGGTTACTAAAAGAAAATATAAAACTATTGTGAATTAAGTGTGGAGGGGATGGGGGTATTCTTCTATTTACTATTCACCCCTGCTACGCTATAATATAATTAAATAAGCTCATTGAAAGGGGTTGTGCGCCTATGTGTACCAACAAGCATTACTACTGCATGTTCAACGGCCTTACAGTCACTACCAGCGACATTATAGATGAAGAATACAAGGAATATATTTGCGTAAGATTTGAACGTCCCAACAATAATAATGGTTTTGATTTCGCTGAAATTATTATGCCTGACAAAAAGTTTATCAAGGCTTTTGGCTTTAGTGAGGCGAGCTTTATTGGATTGAGAGTTTTGCAGCGGATAATCTTTTACTTATGTGGGAAATGGCAAAGGAGAGTAAGCAAATTGCCTAAAATATTAGCAGGTTTCTTAGGGTATGTGTTTTATTTTTGGGATTAAGGTTGCCATTAAACCACAGTAAAATCCAAATCCCCCCTGCAAACCCTTAAGGTTTGACAAAAAACGAGATAAAACGTATAATAAACATAAAGAGACAACTGGTTGTGGAAAGCCGGTTCTCCTCAAAAATTTGTATTCAGAAAGAAACCGTCTTACCGCTAGGCGGTTTTTTTCATGCCGTAATTACTTACGATACGAAAGGATCAGCACGACCAGAGTTGCGAAAGCAATCATCAGAGATAACGCTTCGAAAACAGTCATAACATCACCCCCACTCATTAGGGAGTAGGAAAACCGACTACCAGTTGTCTCAACTGGTATTATAACATAATATTGAGTTTTTGAAAATGCACCTGCAATGGTGTATTTTTTATTTTAAACAGCTTTAATAAAATAACGGACAGCAATATTGACAGGTCGTAATTCATTGGCAACAGGAATTGCTCTAGAAAAATCCAGGATGTATTCGCGTCCCCAATTATCAATATTACCAGTTTTCATAGCAGTGTTATAAGTAGAACTATATGAAAAAGCACCGGTACATGAAAAAGCACTTTGCTGTTGCTCACTAGCAAAATCAGAACCAATACGACCTAAAGCAGCATGAAAAGAGCTTTTAGGTAACTGCATCATAGCATCACCTTGAATTTCACCTAGATTACCGCTGGAATGAAGTACATTACCAAAATGAGTAGTTTTTCTTGTGCCTAGCCCACGAAGAAAAACTCCACGATAATCAGGAACAGTAGTTGTACCTAATACAGCACTAAGCTCTGAATAAGCAGCACAAGACTGGCCGTTACATTCAAGCCATGTACCATCACTAGGATTTTTGCTGGATGCCCAAGCTATGACTGTCCCGATAGGAACACCGCTGGCTTTCTGCTCTACAGAATAGCGGGTTAGCTTAATGGTAGAACGGAGAAGTGATTCATTACCTTTATAAACGTTTATCGTAGCTGTTTTTTGCTTAATTTGTTCAGAGTAATCGCTTTCATCTGAAAGAATTACTTCTTTTTGAAAACCTGAATCTGAAATATCTGCTCTAGATTGAGCTGTCAAATCAGTATAACTAATAGATTTAATAAGGTCTGCCTCAGAAGAAGCAAACTGCTGCGCCTGAAGCGTAGCTTTGTTAGAACCAGTGCTGTTGATAGCAGCCTGGGTAATCTTTGCCGTGCCTATGCTCATAACTGAGCTGACCACAGCAAGAACCAAAACTACGGCAAGAAGGGCAGAACCGCGCCTATAGTTTTGTATCGTGGGGGGGGCACAACGGTATTTGAATTTCAATACATTCATAATAGCACACCTCAACTGAAAACAAAAAGCAGACGGCGGCTACGCCACCGCCTGCGGTGAGAAAAAAGATTAGAAGCTACGAACAACAGCAGTCATAGCAGCACCGCTTGCATCTTTAGGAGTGCAGGTAACGGTACGATCAGCCTGGCTGTAGGTATAAGCAGCACCCCAAGGATCCAAGATGCTGTCAGCACTTACAGTGGTGCCTTTAGTTTGAGTCAGGAATGCATGAGCAGTACCATCAACAGCTTTATCTGCAGGAAGACCAGTAATCAAAGAACCAATATCAGCCGGCGGAGTAGAATCAGTACTCATAGCCTCGTAAGCAAGCGCTGCAGTGCAGATAGCTTCCATATCCTGACGCATCTGAGCCATCTTACGGGATTGCTGTGCCTGAGAGTAACCAAAGAAAGCACCAACGGACAATGCAATGATGATAGCGCAAGCTACCATAATCTCAATAAGGGTAAAACCTTTACGACGTTTACAATTCAGTTTATTCTTCAAAGTCTTCAAAGAATACATTTAAAAAACCTCCACTAAAAATTTTTCAAAAAAAGTACTTATTAGTCAAAAATTTACCGCGATCAGAAGCCCCCTATGCCGATATCGTCACCAGCAAAAGAGCCACTATAGCTGCCTGTTTCATCAGTTTTGTTTTTACCACATGACCACACGCCGAAACGCCTATTAGTATCATCAATGGAAAACTTATAAGCTGTTCCCCATGGATCAGTAATCGTGTCACTATCAAGCCAGGGACCGTATGAACCAGATTTAGTAGTGAGAGCAGACAACGTAGCCGGATAAGAACCCATTTCAAATTTATACTGCTTGATAGCAGCACTGATACTGGAAACATCCGTCTGAGCTTTATTATGCCTGCCTTGGTCAAGAAGCGTACTGCCTATAAGAATCGCGCCGACAGCCAGGGCAACGATAATGGCACAGGCAACAAGAATCTCAACGAGCGTAAACCCTTTCCTGCTTCTTTCCCCCAAAAAAAAACCACGGTTTTTTAACTTTACCGTGGACAACATTTTTTTCACCTCCTTATCCTCGGTATTTATTCCATAATATTGGAAGACTTCAAGCAAAAGCTTTCGTTTCCAATCCCTCGGAAAAGGAGGTTGAGCAATATTTAATTTTATATTTATCCTGTCTGTATAACAGACAGAAAAAGGCTATTTATTATAAAGAATCTCTTTGCCATCAGAATACCTGATAATATTCTGACCAGAATATATACTGCAGATACCGATATCATCACCTTGAACACAATCAGGAGTATTAACAGGATTGGAGTCAAGCTCTTTATTGCTTCCATAGCTTAAAACATAATATATGCCATTGCCATAACAAGTATAAAAATAATCCTGATTCCATGGATCCTTCAGCATGTCAGTATCAAGCCATGGACCATATTCGCCATTTTTCTTAGTCAAGGTCTCAAGATTATCTACCGGGTTTCCTGTATCAAAGAAATACTGGCGGACAGCAGTATCAATAGTAGCAATATCTGTCTTTGCCTTATTATATTTGCCGTTCTCCAAAAGATTATGCCCGATAAAGACAGCACCGGCAAAAAGAGCAATAACTACAGCACAGGCTACAATAATCTCAACAAGGGTAAAGCCGTGTTTTTTAGAAAAAGAAAAAACCACGGTTTTTTGCTTTACCGTGGATAACATTTTCAACACCTCCTTATCCTCGGCAAATTATTCCATAATATTGGAAGACTTCAAGCAAAAGCTTTCGTTTCCAATCCCTCGGAAAAGGAGGTTGAAAGATATTTAGTTTTTATGCATCAGACATTGGAAATGCGGCTCATATAATCAAACATCGGTACAAGAGTAAACATAAACATAAGAACAATCAATAAACCCATCGGAAGCATTACAAGCAATGTAATCTTCGTAGAGGTAGGCTCAATCATGTTGTTAAGTAAACGCTCATAATACTTGCAGTCATGCTCTAAAGCAAGAGTAATATGATTAGATTTTTCGCCGGCATTGATGCTGGCAAGCAGCATATTATCGAAAACAGGTGTATCACCATGGTTATAATGCTGCATACTATCCGAAAGAGTATTACCTTTGATGATATCCTCACGTACTTTGCCAACAGCATTGGAAACAATGCTGTTGTCTACAACCTTGCCAGCCTGCGAAAGACTGTCAGTCAAAGTAAGACCACTTGAAAGCATCAGATTCAGTACAGATGCCAGCTGATGTTGTACAAAAAAGAAATGCAGCTTATTGTAAATAGGAAGGCGCAACTTCCAGCTATCAACAATGCCAACATTATTAGAACTGAACCATTCCCAGGCTTTATAAAAAAACCAGAGAGCAGGTAAAGTAATAAACCAGTAATCAACAACACCATTTACGCAACCCGTGACAAAGCTGACAATCCAAGGGAGAGGGATACCGGTCTCTTTATAAAGCTTTACATATTCGGGAATTGCAATCTTGATATAAGCAATGGTCATAATTGCCATGAGTACTGCAGCAATCTTAGGGATAAAAAGAGCATTTTTTACCTTGCTATAAAGATTATGCTGCAGCCACATCAATTCAGAAAGCCTGAGAAACGTATCTGAAAGACGACCTGCTCGATCGCCAGATTCAATAGTAGGAGCAACGAGCCTGGGGAAAACGCCTTCCTTCTTGAAAGCCGCACCAGTGGCTACGCCAGCAGATAAATTACGGCTGATATTTCTGAGAGCCTGACCTAATTTGGCATTAGTCTGCACATGGGCAATCTCATTGATAGCCTGCTGCAAGGTACTCCCAGATTTCAAAAGCATGTAAAGCTGATCAAAACAAGCGTAAAAATCGGCTAATTTAGGCTTATCTGCACCAATAAAAGCATTGATTTTTTCCACGAAGCTCATTATTTACGCCTCCTTGAAAAATAACCTTCTTTAGCGTTATTGACTTGATTTTCGAAATCTGCTGCCTGACTGATAAGCTCTTCATCGGGTTCGATACAGCTAAGAAGTTCTTCTAAAGATATATCCCCTTTAATGACATGAGCAAAACCCTTATCCCAAAGGCTTTTAAAACCAATGTTTTTTCGAAGGAACAGCTCAATATCTACAAGGCCATGCTTTTCGGCAAAATAATCACGAAGATAGTTATTGAAAGGAATAATCTCAATGATAGGAATACGTCCGGCAACACCTGTAGAATTACATTCACTGCAGCCGTCAGAAATATAAGTGACATAATCACCATTCATATCCCTGGTCAAAGCTTTCTTGTCTTCAGCACGTAATTTATCAAGAATTTCCTGCGGCACCTTAATCTGATGCTTACAATGAGGACATAATGTAGATAAAAGCCTTTGACTTGCAATACCTACAATCTGTTCGGCAAAACCACTGACATTTACGCCCATATCCTGCAGACGACGAAACACTGAAACAGAATTACGTACATGCAGTGTAGTAAAAATCAAGTGACCTGTCTGAGATGCCTGCACAGCAGTAAGAGCTGTTTCAGCATCACGAGTCTCACCAACAAGCATGATATCAGGATCCTGACGCAGAGAACTACGTAAGCCGCGCTGGAAAGTATAGTTAGTACGCTCATCTTCAGCATAGCGCACCTGGCTTTGAGCAATACCATCAATATAACGTTCGATAGGATCTTCGAAAGTTACAATGACATATTTACCTGTCTGATTCAGCTCATTAAGAAGAGAGTAGAGAGTAGTTGTCTTACCTTCACCAGTCGGACCACAGATAAGGATAATACCATTAGGTTTATAGATCAGAGAACGCAGAAGCTTTTCCTCATCAGAATCAAAACCTAAATCTGAAATCGTAGGAATAACATCAGAAGTAGAAAGGATGCGGAGAACAACCTTATTACGTTCGCCATCACCACCATAAGGCATAGTGGAAAGACGAATATTTTTACCTACAAAAGTGAAACGGCCATCCTGTGGAATAAGATTATTGACATTGATATTGGCATTGGTCTTATAGATACGGGTAATCATAATCTCGTCTTCAACAGATAATGTCATACCGCTGTCAACTAAAACACCATCACAGCGATAGATTACATTCGCACCATTACGCATCGGGGTGATATGGATATCACTCGCATTTAAAGCAATACCTTTCTGCAGGATTTCCTCACTTTTTCTGGTCTGCTCACTGGTAACAGATGAATTACGCTTTTCCTCAACAGCCTGCAGAGCTGCAGGCTGAAACTGCTGCTTATAATGGGCATTAAAGCCGGCAGTAAAATTATTGTAATCGCAGGACAAGAAGTCAATCCTCTCTATATCAGAGTAATTCTTGCGGACAAGAGCAAGTATAATGCTCATATCCATAAAATTATCCTCAAAATGACTAGTCACAACAGTAAGAGTATGACTGTCCTTATCATAGGAAAGAGGCATCATAAAACGCTTTTCCATGATATCCTTGTCAAGCATAGCTAATACATCAGGAGATATAAATTCATTGACAAGATTATCAGAATACTTATTGTTCATGTCTGCCACCTTCATCCATGCTGTCAATAACAGCACGCATCATAGCAGTAGATTTCTTAAGTTCACGGCGGAGCTTATCATTTTCTGCATTTTTAGCCTTAAGCTCAGCTTCACGAGCCTTTAAGATATCCTCACGTTCTTTAAGGGAAGCAGCAAGCTTATCTTTATCGACCTCCGCTGCAGCTGCTTTTGCTTTAGCTTTATCAAGCTCAGCCTTTGCATCAGCATCAGTTCTTGAATTAGGAGCATAACCTTCACGCTCTGCACGCAGCTCGTTCAGTTTATCTCGTAAGCCTTTAGTAGAAGTCTGCGTCTCAACTTTTGGTCTGCCATGCTCGTCATAAACAATAGTAGGAGTAATGGCAATCACAATCTCAGTATCTTTTTTCTCAATACTACGGGATTTAAAAATTTCACCAAGAATAGGGATTTTAGAAAGGAAAGGAATCTGCTTGATAGATTTGATTTCCTCGTTCTTAAGCAGACCGCCCAAAAGAATAGTTTCACCATTCTTTACACGCACAGTAGTTTCGGCACTACGTTCGCTAATTTGCGGAGCTTTATTATTACCACTTTCAACCCACTGAGAAATAGTGGAAACACTAGGCTTAATAACAAGTGTAATGGTTTCCTTATCCAGTTCATTGATTCTGGGCAAAACTTCAAGCTTTACACCGACTTCTTTGTATTCAACGGAAAGTGAAGTATCACTGTCAGTATCATTGGAATCGCTGGTAGAAGTAAATACAGGAACCTTATCACCCATAAGGATAGAAGCTTTTCTGCCATCAAATACAGTCACATTAGGACGGGCAAGAACTTTACCTTTAGAAAGAGTTTCCTCGTGATTAGCAGTTATACCGAATTTAAAGCCATTATACCCGCCAACAGATGTATCTTTAGTCCAAGAATCGCTAGAATAAGACAAACCCATTGAACGGTCCTTTCCTTTGGAAAGCTCGACAACAGTAGCTAAAATATTGACCTGCTGCTGCGCTTTATCAATATTACGCAGCTCGCTACGAACTCTGTCAATAGTTGATGTACTGCCGCTTACAGTAAGAGAATGAGTTTCATTATTGACAACTACCTTGGCATCATCAAGCACGGAAAGCTGCTTTGCAGCAGCATCAGGCTCAATATGTTTCAGTTTAATTGTTTCTATACCAGACATGGACTTATTAGGAGCAATAAGCACAGTATCCATATTATCAAGGTACTCGTAACTGAAATTATTGGAGAGAGCAAGCGCACGCAATGCTGTATCAAAATTAGTATCATCCATGTGCATGGATACACTGCCTTTTAAATCACCATTTATTACAATATTACGGCCACTCTTATAACCAAGTGCACGCAGAGCATCTACAAGCGGAGTACCAGGAGCGAAATCAATAGGGAAAGCAAATCCCGTGTTAGTAATAAGCATCATAGCTGCAAGAACAGCCGAAGTAAATTTTGCTGGTTTCATTTAATTATCCATCCTTCCGTCAACGTTGCGCTATGAAAGAGCCGTTGATATAAGCACCTTTCATAGTTACCGTACCAATAGTTCCAAATTCTGTATTCTGTCCAGTACGCGCGGTAATTGATTTACCTCCACGGCTAATTATTACAACATCAGGTGGAAGTACACCTAAAACAACCAATTCACCACCTGAACTGCCAGGCAATCTACCGGGCATAGAAGGAACATCAGGAGGAGTAGGAGCAGCAATTCCAGACGGCATATTCATATTACCTGTAGGAAGTGCAGATGCATCAACCAAAAATCCAAAAGGACTACTGGAAGAAGCATGAGCAACACTGCCGGTAGAAATACCAAGTGAAGCAAGATTGATTACAGGAATCTCATTCATCTGAATTTCTTGCGGAATAGAAACGTAATTCCAGGCTGCAAATGTACCAAAACCCATAAGCATACTAACAGTATAAGCGGCCAACTGAGCAGTTATTGATATTTTTTTCATAGCACTTTTGACCTCCTTAGTTTAGTTATAATAGATATTGTAATCAAGTTTAACTTTAATTAATCCCTGTGCACCTGTCTTGGAAGCACCATTAGAATTATCTGTGCTGACAGAAGCATTGGTAATAACAACAAAATGCTTTTTCTCAAAATCACTTAGAGCAGCATTAAGGTCATTCCAATCCCCAATAAGATCAACAGAAGTCTTACGAGCTTTCAAAAGACCTTTGTCATTACCCTTGTCATTCTTCACACTGACAACAGTAAGCTTATGTTCCTTTAAGATATCAAGCTGCTTCTTTTGAATATCATCAACATCGGCAGCCTTACAAGGTTTTAAAATAAACTTATAAAGATTAGTTGCATCTTTATAATCAAACTTCTGCAGCCATACATTCTGAGAAGCAAAATCGCTTGCCTGCTTATTATTTTCAGCCATCTTAGACACAAACATCGAGGAAAGCATTACACTACCTGCAAGAGCAGCTACAGATAAAAAACCAGCAAGAAAAATCTTTGTCTTGAAATTTGACTTATCTTCAGAAAAAGAACCCATTACTTGCCACTTCCTTTCGATTTAGGAGAAGATTTAGCTGCAGCTTTCTGCTCATCAACATGCACTATAATAGTAAATTCATTTGTACCCTTATTATTGGAAATAGAAGCAACACCGGCCTTTTTCCCTTTGCCAAAGTCAAGAGCAGATATATAGGCATTTACTGAATCCTGGTTCGGCGTAAAGCCTTTAACAGTATACTGCTCAGGAGAAATGACAATATCAGTCAAAGTAACATCTGCAGGACGGGCATTTACAAATTTATTTATGATTTCATAAACATTTACGCCACGCGGACGGCCCTGCTTCATCAAAGCAGCACCCCTGCTAAGATTATTATTCAGCGATTGCGCCTTACCATACAATTCCTGGCTATACACAGGCTTAGGTGTAGCCATATAAGCGTAAGCCAAAGCTAGACCGCTTGTAACGGCACCAGCAAGGCAGAAAACACAAACAGTATTTGCAATAAACTGATAAACTGGCCGTTTGAACTCATAAACTGCTTTTGCAGTCTCACTTTTTCTTAAAAAGTTTCCGTAATTTACCGATAACACTATTTTTACTGCCTCCTTTATCTGGATTGGATTTGACCGTTTCAACATTACCTGCACTTGCAGCAAGCATCTTGGAATCAACAACGCAGCCGGCAGCAATAACACTCATTTCACAGTTATATCTTGACAAACCATTAAAAGGTAAAAGCAGAAAAGGTTCAAGATCACTGCTGGAAACAGTCTGACTGTTCATTCTACTGTTCTTGATAGGATAATAATGCTCAATCATATTGAAGATGATATCTCCGATTGAGTCACTGTAATCTCCGTTCATCATAAAAGCAAGACTACCGAACTGATTGACAACCACTGTAAGCCCCTTAGCATGAACCATAACCTGTTGTTCAGAGCAGTTTATAAGCTTACATAAACTGCTTACAATATCACTGATACCAAATAAGGTTAAGCCAAGAGTTTCACAGGCTTCCTTTATGTTATTAATATACAGGGCAGGGAGGTATGCAGAAGTAACAGTATAGACTTCATCATCTTCGTAACAGCTTACAACGCTTGCCAAGCAGTCCTTATATAGATCAGTAAAACCTTGCGGAATGTTTTCAATACATAAAGACAAAATACGTTCTTCTTTATCAGCAAAAGTCTTGTCAGACACATCACTGAAAGAAGAAGCAGCTGCCTGCCAGGTCTTATAAGCGAGTCCGCTGCCGGCAGTAAAGGCAAAATAGATTTTATGTTCAGCTGCAGCCTTCAAATCACCACCAAAGCAGGAAGAAAGCAAAGATTTAACGCCATCTGCAGAACTCAGGAAAGAAGACAGATCATCAAAATGTCTGCTGTCAGCTTCCAAAATATTGACTGTTTTATCTTTGATATTGTATCATAAAAGTTGACACCACATTCTCAAGGATTTTGATATAATCAT
>ENA-OOXC01001079-OOXC01001079.1-human-gut-metagenome-genome-assembly--contig:-NODE-1079-length-17796-cov-2.239953_pt1 | contig 17796 bp, 12 predicted proteins | sample MGYA00241578_ERZ501325 | MGnify/ENA primary metagenome ERZ501325 (study PRJEB25962, sample SAMEA2042737) | human gut metagenome | biome: human gut; feature: human-associated habitat; material: faeces...
CAGCCAGTACCACCGATGGGTGGACAGCGTCCTCCGATGGGACAACCAATGATGGGGCAGCCGATGATGGGACAGATGCCAAGACCACAGGCGCCACAGATGCAGAACGGCAACCTGATGGGACAACTTGGCGGTGCACGCCCGATTCCACACTTTGTGCGTAAATCAACTGGTGAGATCATCAATATTACAAAACCAGAATTTATCATCGGTAAGTCAAAGACGAAAGCCGATTATGCAATAGAGAACAACAGCGCAATCAGCCGGGAGCATTGTATTGTAATCCAGCGCGATGGCGTGAACTATATTAAGGATAACAATTCTACAAACCATACCTATGTAAACGGGGTAGAGTTGCAGCCGGGTAAGGAAGTGCTTCTGAAGCATAAGACAGAAGTTCGATTGGGAGATGAGGAATTCACATTCCTTCTGAGAAAAGGAGAGTAATATGGAGTACATTGCAACATATCACACCGATGTAGGTACAAGAAAAGAAACGAATCAGGACTCTCTTGCAATCAAGGTTGTGAACACAAAAGAGGGAAATGTTGCATTTGCAATCGTGTGTGATGGCATGGGAGGACTCGCAAAAGGCGAGGTTGCCAGCAAAGAGGTAATCGAAGCATTTTGTACATGGTTTGATGACACGCTGGTGGATGAAATCCAAAATGGAACATTCACAGAGCAGAATCTTGTATCACAGTGGGATGATATTATCCAGATTCAGAATCGCCGGCTGGGCGCATATGGAGAGGAAAATCATTTGCAGCTTGGTACGACGGTATCTGCAATCCTGTTGTACAAGGATCAGTATTATATTGTGCATGTGGGCGACAGCCGCGTGTATGAGCTTACAAAGACAGCGAAGCAGCTGACAAACGACCAGACATTTATCGCAAGAGAACTGGCAGCGGGACGTATGACACCGGAACAGGCAAAAATCGATCCGAGACGAAGTGTGCTGTTGCAGTGTGTCGGCGCATCGCCGGTTGTTGAGCCGGAATTTACAAAGGGAACTGCAACAAGAAATGCAGTTTATATGCTCTGCTCAGACGGATTCCGTCATGTGATCACACCGGAGGAAATCATCGAGAAGATCGGACCGGGTGAGGCGACGGACGAGGAAAAGATGAAATATGGAGCAATATATCTGACAGAGTTAGTAAAGAACCGTGGGGAACGTGATAATATCACAGTAGCAATGGTTCGCACGATTTGATTTAGAGAGGGTTTGCCATGACGAAGGAAGGAACCGTACTAGACGGAAAATATGAAATTTTGGCAGAAGTTGGTCGAGGTGGTATGTCCATCGTGTACCTTGCCCGTGATAAGCGTTTGAATAAGCAGTGGGCGGTCAAGGAGATCAAGAATGATGGAAAGAAATCCGCAAAGACGTTGCTTAAGGGATTGGAACGAGAAGCGAATATTCTGAAGAACGTAGATCATCCGGTGTTGCCGCGAATCGTAGATATCATCAATCAGGATGGAACAATCTACGTTGTTATGGATTATATCGAGGGTGATACGATTCAGGATCGATTGAAGAAGGAAGGCGCGCAGCCACAGGAGTTGGTGGTAGAGTGGGGCTTGCAGCTTGCAAGTGCATTGAATTACCTGCACAACATGAATCCACCGGTTATCTACCGGGATATGAAACCTTCGAATGTCATGATCAAACCGGAGGGCGGCGTAAAGCTGATCGACTTCGGTACAGCAAAAGAGTACGAGATAGAGAACAATGCAGATACAACCGCACTTGGTACGAGAGGCTATGCAGCACCGGAACAGTTCGGTGATTCCAAGGGACGTGGTATCTACAATACAGATGCAAGAACAGATATCTATAATCTGGGTGCAACCCTGTACCATATCGTAACAGGAAAGAACCCATGTGAGCCACCGTATGAGATCAAGCCGATCCGCGAGTGGAATCCGATGTTGTCCTCTGGATTGGAGAAGATCATCTTAAAATGTACACAGGCAGATCCGAACGACCGTTATCAGAACTGTACGGAGCTGATGTATGCATTGGAGCATTACGATGAGCTTGACGACAGCTACCGGAAGAAGAACAAGAAGAAGCTCGGGCTTTTTGCAGCAACCGTGGCATTGGCAGTTGTATCCGGTATCACAGCCGGAATCGGATATTCCGGTATGCAGCGGATCAAGCTGAACAACTACAACCAGTATATCGAAAATGGTATGAACTACTGCCGGGAAGAGAATTACGAAGCCGGAACGGCAGAATTCAAGAAAGCAATCGAACTGGACGGCTCGGAGGAAAAAGCTTACGAACAGTACATACAGGCATACATTGATGCTACGAACAAGGCGGAGGAAGCCGGAACGGAATCTACGCTGAATCTGGATGATGCGTTGACGTTGGTTTCCAATCGAATCAGCAGTAAACATGGTGGTGTTGAGAAAAACAGCGCAGTGCTTTACAAGCTGGCACTTACTTATTTTGAGGAAGAGCGTTCTTACAGTCAGGCAGCCAAATATTTCGGCATGATTGACGAGAAGGACGAGGAATATGGAAAGCTTGCAGGCTTTTACAAATCCATTTCCGAGCTGCGATCTGACAGTACGTCGGATGCATCAGAGCTGATGCAGGCGGTAAATGATTTCGCAACCTACAACGAGAACAACTTTACGAACCAGGAAGCAACGAAGTTCGTAAACTATCGTATTATCGGCGAGATTTACAGTACAAACGTCAGCAAGGATGCGGAGACAAGCATCGCAGAACAGGCAAGTACGGTGATGGAACAGGCGGTTGCAGATCTGGACGAGTACACAGGCAATGATCTGGACGAAGAAGCAGTTATGGATATGAATTATCGTTACGACGATAACCTGATCATGATCTATGAGCAGCTTGCCAAGGAAAATGCAGATAATGAAACAGTTGCCAATGGATATTATTCGATGGCAATCAGTTATTGTGAAGACTATATTGGAATCCTGAAGATGAAGGTAGACAGCGATCCGGGCATTTCGCTGGGTGGTTCCTCTGTCAACGCGTATAACCAGTCTTATTACAATAAGATGATGACGGAAGCACGTTGTTATGACGCACAGGGCAAGACAGATGATGCACTCAAGATATACGAAGCCGCAGAAAAGGTATTCGGTACAAAGAACGAGTGGAGCGACAACGTATATGCAGAGCATCTGGATTATCTGTATCGTCTGTGTGAGGCACAGGAGCAGGATCCGAAGCTTTGGACGACGAAGATTCCAGATCTGACAAAGAAGCTGATTCAGGTATTTGATGATGGTGGTAACGTGCTTGGCATCGACAGCAATAAAACATGGTACAAACGAAAAGATACGTTGCAGATGTTGAAGGACGGTAGCTATGATATCAGCGAAGAAGAAGCGACGCAGGCACCGGATGCAAATTCCGATGATTCGCAGTCAGCAGAGATGGGAGAGTGATCAGCATGCAAAACGTATATGAGATATGTTTCTATGGCGGCCTGGTACTGGCGATTCTCCTTCTGATTGCGGCGATCGTGTTATTCATTGTATTGAAGATACCGAAGGTAATTGGAGAATTGACCGGAAGTGCTGCGAAAAAGGCAATGAAAGAAATGCAGGATGGTACAGCGAGTCCGGGCAGCGTAGCGAAGAAAGAACAGGAAAAATACTACAACATGGGAAGTGGAAAGATCACTGCGAAAGAAGCGGTTTCTACGCGGGAGGATCGTAAGGCTAATGGTAACGATTCCACCGAACTGTTGGAGAAATCAAAGGAGAAAGAAAAGAAGTTTGAAGAGACCGACATCCTTCGTCCGGGCATCAATGATTATGATACACCGGATGATGGCGAGACAGAAGTACTCGGTTCAGGTGCGGATGATGAGGCAACAGATGTGCTTCGGGATACATCGGCAGGAGATGACGGAGCAACGGATGTACTTCGAAACGACGAAGGAGATGACGGAGCAACGGATGTACTTCGAAATGACGAAGGCGATGACGGGGCAACGGATGTACTTCGGAATGACGAAGGAGATGACGGAGCAACCGATGTACTTCGGGGAGACGATGCAGACGAGGATGCAACCGACGTTCTGCGGATGGACGATGATGACAGTGATGCAACCGATGTATTGCGTGCCGACGATGACGACAGTGATGCAACTGATGTTTTACGTGCAGATGATGACGAGGAAGGTACAAGCGTGCTGACAACCGGAACATTAGCGAAGAAGGTAAAAGTAATTTACAATATAGTAGTTGTTCATTCAGATGAAAGTATAGAGTCGGGTAGGTGAAAAAAGGATGAAAAGAAAAGAAACAAAATCAAACAATTCAAAACACCCGGTAAAGAAGCTCATAGCATTATGGGTTGTCTTTGCTCTGCTGATTGTACCATTTGCAAACCATGTCGGTGATAAGAATGGCGCGAAAGCAGAAGGGGGGAGTGCAACTGGAGGTATAAAGGTTGTCACAGATTCGTCCGTAGGTGTAACCGTGGATGTATCTGAGAAGATACGAATCAACAAAGATGATACAGGCGCTATTGTGACGGGAACCTCAAAAAAAACAGTATATCTGTTAGAGGGTGTACAGAGTGTAACGAAATTAAAATTGCCAGAACTTAAAAGCAATGCTACAGATTTGGCTTTGCTTGGAGCTGCTTTTTATGGAGCAGATAAGTCTGTTGATTTAGAAGTTACTTCTTCGTTGTTTCCGTTGGGAAACAATGGTGAGACAGATTTACAGGCGAATGCAGTGAAAGAAAATGGAAAGATTGGAATCTATGCAAGAGCGAAAGATACGGATTCTTGGAAATTGCAATGTGTAGTGAATGTTGTATGTTTGGATACGGTATTTACAGGTATTGCGGGACTGTATGGTGATAACGCGCACACAGATAAGCTGACAGCGGATCGATATGTAAATGAAGCATATATAGGAGTATGGGTGGATCCCATTGATATACCACCTAACACAAGCTTAAAATATTATGTAAAAACAGACAATCCTGCAACGTTAGAGGAATTAGTAAATGTAGCAAGTTATACTTGGAATTCATGGGATTTTAAAATTTCAGCAGATGCAGAGAATAACGGAAAACAAGTTTACGCATACGCGGCATTGATTGATAATGCATCATCACAGGTTCTCGAATACATAGACGCTGGCACGACTCATATAAGTAATGATGCACAGGCACCAACGATTTCGAAGGTTACAGAAGAGCAGTCAGAAGATGGGAATGTATACGTTGCATTTGATACAGGACATACAGATGACAACGGCGTATATTATGGAAACAAAAATTATTATCGGTTCACCGTAAAGGTAGAGGATGTAGCAGCAGAAAATCAGGATGCATCTGGAGTAAAAAATGTTACTGCATATTTGAATGGCGATACTTCAAAGCCATTTTCAGCCAGCAAGAATGCGACAACGGGTAATTATGAGATCGCAATTCAGAAAACAGATTTAGCAGAAGGCGATAACACAATTACAGTGACAGCCGAAGATAATAAGGGAAATAAGTCAGAAACATTCACATATCCGGTAAAACTTCATCAGGTTACGGACTCTACAGAGATTAAGAGTGTTAAATTCTTAGGTGAGGATGGAGATCTTCTTATAAGTGATGCAATCATCCGTGAGCCAAAGACGATTGAAATTACACTGGAATCTACCAAAAATGTAGGTAAGGTAGAGGTAAAAAGTGGAGATGATGATTCATTTGCAGATGTAGCACCGGTTACAAATACAGAGAGTGTGAAACGTGTATATTCTGTTACAGCGAAGATTCAGATCCCAACAGAAGCCAATATTACATCTACAAACTTTTCTGGATTGAAGATTGTTGTATATGAAAAAGACACAAATACAATACTTTCAGATAATAAATCTATAAAAGATATCAAGTACGATGCAACTGCTCCAGAAGTAAAAAATCCGGTTATCCAGAAGAAAAAGAATGGAAGCAGTACATGGGAAGATGTAGCGGATGGCAGTTTAGAAACGGCGATTGTTACAGAACTGGATACAGAGTATAGATATGTGGTAGAAGTAACGGATGATTTGAGCGGCGTTGCAAAAGTAAGCTCAGACAAAGGAGACTTCACACTTGAATCGGGCAATAAGTATGTATTCAATATTCCATCAGGTGAGCTAAATGCGACTCTTCCATATTCGGTCGCAGTTTCAGCAATAGATAACGCGGGCAATCCATCAACGACTTTGACACTTCGTGGTGTAACAAAGATTGATGATACCCTGCGCGTAGATAACTGTGTGATTATAGATGCAGCTGGAAACGATGTAACAAGCAATGTTTTGGCAGGGAAGAATACAAATGAAAAATATCAGCTGGAAGTGACTGCAAGCTCTGCTTATGTTGTGAAGAAGTTTGAACTGATTGCAGGTGGTACGAATGACCAGGTAAAGGATGTTGCTGACTCTGATAATGACAAAAATCCAGACAGTCATCGTTACAGCACAACGGTAAAATTTGATTTGCCTGCTAAGACGAATATAAATGCACAGCTGGATAGTATGTATCTGAATGTGACAGATGGAAATGCACAGAAGATTCGTTACCCACAGGATGCATCTAAAACACTTGGTACAATTTTATATGACCGTACGAATCCAACCGTATCGATCAATGAGGCAAACGATAGCACATGGTATAAGGAATATACAATCAACTATACGATTACTTCCGGTGACAATGGCGTGGAATCTCCACTTGCAAATGCCGGTTATTCTCTGGCAGGAAGCAAGGCAAATGTAACAGACAAGGAAATCGCATTGAATGGAACACAGACTTCTGTGAACGGAACGATTGCGATTCCGGAGTCAGCAGGAATTACAGGTACATCTCTTGTGTTTAATGCACAGGATGCAAGTGAGAACCTGCTTCTAAACAATCTGTATAAGATCAAGGTCGATAAGACAAATCCTAAGGCTGAATTGACAGTCAATGGAAAGACAAACATTACACAGCCATTGGATGGCGAGGTACTGATCAAGACAACGGTATCGGATAACCTGACAATCAATCAGGCGACGATCACAGTGAAGGGACCAGACACCGATGTGACAACAAATCTGAGTGGAGCAAAGGAACTGGTAAATGTCAGCCAGGAAAACAGCTTCACATTGAATAACCTGATCGGCAAGAAAGCCGCGGATGGTGACTACACCGTGACAGTCAATGTGTCAGACAAGGCAGGAAACATTGATTCCAAGACGATGAAGTTCCGCGTGGATAACACAATCCCGGTTGTCACAGCAAAGATTTCCGGGGGTACAACTGCTGGCAAGCAGCCAGGAAAGAACTTCGATGGAACTGTTTGCGATTACTTCTATCGTTCTAATGTAACGGTAGAGCTTACTTATGAGGATGAGAATATCTCAGCTTCCGGAGTAAGAGTAACAGATAATAACAACGTGGTAAATGTAACATGGCAGCGAATCGGTACATCTAACAAGTACCGGGCAAGCTATGTTTCAACCGGTATTGGTGCACATGTAATCAAGATCAATGCACAGGATAATGCAGGCAACAATGCAGTTGAAAAGCAGGTTGTATTTATCAAGGATACAGAGGCACCGAATATTGCTGCAGTAATCAATGGAGGTATGGTTTACTCTGAGAATATGGGGGTTGTTGATCTGACTTCCGATGCAACGGTTGCTTTCTCTGTAAGCGATGCAAACGAAGACGTACATGATTTCAATTACCAGTTGATTAAGACAGTACCGGATCAGCTTCCGGTAACCGCGGATGTATTGAAGACAGACAACCGGGTATTTGGCTATACAGATGAGGCTGATTATCAGGTAAAGGTATATTCTGTGGACAAGGCAGGAAACCGAAGTGCAGAAAGAAATGTACAGTTCCGTGTTGATAAGACAGCACCAGAACTGCAGATTACAGGAACTGCTTCCGGTTCGACACTGAACGCAGGAACAACCCTGACATTTAGTATGACAGAGGCATTCTGGTGGGATGCATCTGGTACGATCACGATCACAAGAAAAGCAAACGACAGTGTGGCAGAAGCCGCTTACAAGACCATCGACTTCAAGCCAACTGCACGTGTGACAACGATGACAGAGACACTTAGTGAGACAGGTGAGTATCAGGTAACATTTACCGGTAAAGACCGTGCTGGACATACCGCAGAGGCAACCAGCTATACGGTAAGAATTGATACAGGCAAGCCAATCATTACGCTGAGTGGCGTGTCAAATAACGACAAGACAACAAAGCAGGTAGAGTTCCAGGCACAGATCGAGGAGGACTTCTATCTGACAAAGTCTGTAACGATTCAGGCAACAAGAACATATCTTGATCCAACATCTTATAAGGAAAAAACAGAGGATCTGCAGATTACCGGATATAATCCGACAGCAGCAACGACGCTGATCCGAAACACATTTACAGAGGATGGTATTTATAAGATTCAGATAAACTGTAAGGATGCCGCAGGTAATGAGGATACACAGGAGGTTTCCTTCACGATTGATAAGACAAAACCAGTGATTGATCCAAAGGTCATGAGCGCATATGAAGGAACTCTGACATCCTTTGCATGGGATTACGATCTGAACGACATTATCTATGACCTGACTGTCTGCGATGCACATATGTACTTGAATGGTAGCGAGTATGACGGAACATCCGAAGTCGAGGACGGCGCATATGAGATGAAGATTACAGCCGAAGATGAACTTGGAAATGCAACTGAGAAAACAGTAAACTTCAATCTGGATACAAAGGCACCAACCTTTATTGTAACGGGTGTAGAAGATGGAGAGATCAAGAACGAGCAGTACGACATCAACGTATCCCTTCAGTTGGATGAGGATACTCTGGATGAGGTAACGCTCAATGGTTCTCCAGTTGAGATCAAGGACAATGCTGCAGCGATTACAGTTATGGAAAAGGGCGACTATAAGCTTACAATGAAGGCACATGATGATGCCGGAAATGTGGCAGAACAGACAATCAGCTTTACATATGGTGAGAAGAACCATGTTCTTCTATTTGTACTGATCGGCGTAGGTGTACTTGTCCTCGCGGGTGGTGCAACAGCAATCATCATAGCAGGAAAGAAGAAAAAAGGATAACCAACAGATCCTTATAAAATGAAAAGCAACGCAGGAGCATGGAAACATGCTCCTGTTTTGCTTGCAAACTACCGCTGGGCATATTATAATCAGAAAAGCGAAAATGGTAACAGGGAAAATTGGTAGGAGGTTGACGCATGGTAGACGTTGCGATGCTGACAAAGCAAGGGGGAAGAGATCACAACGAGGATTACATACGGAAAGCAACATACGAAGAACAGCTCTGCCTGATCTTGTGTGATGGACTTGGCGGGCATGCCTGCGGGGAAATAGCATCGGAACTGGTTGCAGAAAGCATAGCAAAGAGATTTGAAAAACAGGGCTACTATGCCGGATTTTTCAAGGATGCATTGGAACAGGCACAAAAAGAATTACTGGAAGAACAGGTGCGGCGGGATCTGTGCAACTCCATGAAGACAACGGCAGTTGTGCTTGTAATCACACCGGACCTGATACAGTGGGCGCATATCGGGGACAGCCGGTTGTATCGGATTTACGAGAATGGAACAAAATATCAGAGAACGCGTGACCATAGCTTAGTACAGATTCTATGCGATACCGGAGAGATCAGGGAATCCGAGATCCGTACGCACGAGGATCGGAACAAGCTGCTGCGTGCGATGGGCGCACAGTGGGGGACGAAAACGTATGATATAAGTGCGGTTGTGGAGCGCGGAGAGACACAGGCGTTTGTGTTGATGACGGATGGTTTCTGGGAGTATGTCTATGAGGAAGAGATGCTTGCCACATACAAGGAAGCGTCCTCTGCACAGGCTTGGTTAGATGCAATGGAAAAATACGTGCTGAAGCGGGCAGACATGACAAAGACGGATAATTATTCTGCAATCGTTGTCCGCGTGGAGGAATAAAGAAGATGTTTCGGGCAGTTGTATTTGATATGGATGGTGTCATTACGGACACGGAAAAATTATACAGGAGATTTCAGTTAGAGGAAGGCAAGAAGCTGGGAATCCCGGATGATGTGATGGTCGTTGCCTGCGAGCGTATCGCGGGTGGCACGAAGTACACAAACAAGAAGAGCTTTGAAGATGTCGTCGGTATGGGAATTGATTATTTTGATTTTCGGGAAGCGGTCGTGAACAAGCTGGACGCGCATATCCGGGCACACGGCGTGGAACTAAAGCCGGGCGTCGCAGATACATTAAAATATCTGAAAGAAAAAGGTGTTAAGGTTGGACTTGCAACTTCTACGGTGCGTGAACGTGCCACGGGATATCTGAAGGCGCATCATATTGACCGGTATTTTGATGAGCTGGTGTTCGGAGATACGGTTGCACATGGTAAGCCTGCACCGGATATTTACCTGAAAGCGTGTGAGATGCTGGATGTAAGACCGGAGGAGGCAATCGCCGTGGAGGATTCCATCAACGGAATCGTATCGGCGGGGCGTGCCGGCATGTATCCGGTTATGGTGATCGATCTGATCGAGCCGAACGACACCACGAAACAATACGCTAAGAAAGTATATGAATTCGGACGCATCGACCGTCTGAAGGAGTTAATATAATGTCAATCAAGCATGCATGTGCGGATGGATGATGCATGTCAATATGATTCTAAAACAGACCGTTGAAGCACGCTGGCACTTAACGAACGTAGTGAGTTTAGTACCATTGCGTGCTGAACCGAGCGAGAGCGTGTCTGTGTAGAATCATATCTACATACATCTTTGGAATAAAATATATCTTGTTCGATACGAGAATAATATGGAGGACAGAAAAATGAGTAACATGAATTTGCTGGTTGTTATTTTGAAACATGAGGATCTGGTAAGCGAGATCTGTAAGGAACTGGTAGAAGAAGGGATTCATGGAGGTACGATCGTTGATGGTACCGGTATGGCGAGTGTTGTCGAGAAGATGGATGACCTTCCGATCTTTGGAATGCTTCGTTCCATCCTTGCGGATGATGACGATCATGAAGTGGTAAAGATGATGTTCTTTGTCGTAGATGATGAAGAAATGAAGAAGGCACGCAAGACGATCAACGATGTGATCGGACTGGACAAGCCGAACACCGGAATTATGTTTGCACTTCCGGTATCATTTGTGGAAGGCTTAGGTGCGTAATCATGGATTTGAATATTTTAACGTATTTAGGGATTATGTTGCTTGCAGCACTGATCGCAGGCAAGATTGTCAAGCAGATGAGACTCCCGAATGTGACAGGATATCTGGTAATCGGATTGCTGATTGGCCCGAACTGTTTGAAGATTTTGAGTGAAGAATTGATTGACAGTATGGACCTGGTGACAGAGCTGGCGCTCGGATGCATTGCTTTTTCGATTGGTGCGGAGTTTAAAACAACCTTTTTGAAGAAAGTAGGGAAAGCCCCGCTCGTGATAGGAATTACAGAAGGTGTGGGAGCAGTACTTGTTGTAGATACAATTCTGCTTATGCTCGGATATAATGTCAGCTTTGCACTGGCGCTTGGCGCGATTGCATCTGCGACGGCGGCAGCATCTACGATGATGATCGTGAAGCAGTATAAAACAAAAGGCCCTGTGACAAGCACCCTGCTTCCGGTCGTGGCACTTGATGATGCGGTGGCATTGATTGCATATGGACTTTCGATGGCAGTAGCCAATGTGATCAGCTCAAGCGGAAGTGCACCGGTAAGCAAGCTTCTGATTGCCCCTTGTGTCGAGATATTCGGCGGTTTGTTATTCGGCGCGGTGCTTGGTGTCATCATGGCACTGCTGGTGAAGTTTTACACCGGTCGGGGCAACCGTCTTGCAATTACGATCATGATGATCTGTCTGTGCGTGGGTGTTTCTGATATGGTAGGATTTTCGTCATTGCTTGCATGCATGATGCTTAGTACGATCTTTGCGAATATTTCAAAGCAGAGCGACAAGATCTATGAGCCGCTGGACCGGATCACGCCACCGATTTACATGATGTTCTTCATCTTGTCCGGAGCATCGCTGGATGTCACGGTCATTGTATCTGTCGGAGTTGTTGGAGCGGTCTATGTCGTAGGTCGTATCATTGGTAAAGCGCTGGGGGCAGCGTTCGGGGCGAAGATCTCGAAGGCACCGAAGGTTGTCCAGAAATGGCTTGGTCTGACGCTTGTGCCGCAGGAGGGCGTGGCGATTGGTCTTGCCACATCGGCAGGTAAATCGCTGCCACAGTATGCCGCGCAGATCCAGACGATCGTGTTGTGTGGTGTTGTTATCTACGAGCTGATAGGACCTGTCATTACGAAGCTTGCATTGAAGAAGGCAGGGGAACTCGTGGAGGAACCAAAGAAAAAAGCCAGTGCGAAAGCGTAAATAAGTGAAATAGAAAGTAATAAACGCAACTCATTTTTCATATATATAACCAAAGCAAGTGGGTATGGCGGTCTGCCACACCGGACGAATGGGAGTCTATATGGAAAAACGGGTTGCGTTTTGTGTTTTAAAGGCACTGGTTGCAGCGTACATTGTGACCGGGCTTTTGCTTTTAATTCTGGCATTTGCATTGTATAAGCTGGGATTGAGTGAGAATGTTGTAGAACTGGGTGTTGTGTTTATCTATCTGCTGTCGAGTGCCATCGGCGGATTCTTCATCGGTAAATGCATGGAAGTAAAGCGGTTGTTGTGGGGCGTGTTGCTCGGATTGTTCTATGCGGTGCTCCTGCTTGTGTTATCTTTGATCGTGCGTGGAAATGCACAGGGAATCATACAATCCGGGTTGCTTAATACATTGATCTGCCTCGGTGGAGGGGCAATCGGTGCATTTCTGTCATAAAACATGGCAGAAATGCGTATTTACAAGTAGAATGTAAAAAAATAATGATGACAAATGACAGGACATGTGATAAAATATCCATTAATAATGCTAGTAGGAGGCGATAAAGATGAAGAGAATCAAAACTTTGACAGAAAAGACAATGAAGAGCACTGTAGTTAAGGGTGGTTGCGGCGAATGCCAGACATCTTGCCAGTCAGCATGTAAGACAAGCTGTACAGTTGGTAACCAGAGCTGCGAGAACAACTAATTACAGATAAAGAAAGTGTAATACATACACTTCGCACAAGAAAAGGGGATATCCTGCGATGTCCCCTTTCCTTAATGAATAAGAGAAATAGGAGTGACTAAGAAAGTGGTACACCAGTACAAGAACAATGGGTATAATATCGTGCTTGATGTGTGCAGCGGCTCCGTACATGTAGTGGATGACCTTGTATATGATATGATTGCGATGTACAAGGATAAGAAATTCGAAGAGATTGAACAGGCAATTTTAGAGAAGTATGGAGATACCTATAGTAAGGAAGATATCAAGGATGCGTATTCCGACATTTCCGAGTTAGAAGAAAAGGAACTGTTATTCACGGAAGATGTGTTCAAGGATGTCATTATCGATTTTAAGAAGAGAAAGACCGTAGTCAAGGCGCTTTGCTTACATATTGCACATGATTGTAACCTTGCCTGCAAGTATTGTTTCGCAGATGAGGGAGAATATCATGGTCAGAAACGGGAACTTATGAGTCTGGAAGTTGGCAAGCAGGCGATTGACTTTTTGATAGAGAATTCCGGAAACCGTGTAAACCTTGAAGTTGATTTCTTCGGCGGTGAGCCGTTGATGAACTTTGATGTGGTGAAGGAAATCGTAGCATATGGACGAAGCAAGGAGAAGGCGGCAAATAAGAACTTCCGTTTCACCCTGACGACAAATGGTATGCTGTTAAATGATGAAGTCATTGATTTCTGCAACAGAGAGATTTCAAACGTTGTATTGAGTCTCGACGGCAGAAAAGAGATTAATGACATGATGCGGCCAACCAGAAATGGAAAGGGAAGCTATGACATTATTGTGCCGAAGTTCCAGAAGTTCGTGGAGAAGCGCGGCGATAAGAGCTATTATGTGCGCGGTACATTTACGAGAAACAATCTGGACTTTACGAAGGATTTTGAATTGATGACCGAGCTTGGATTCAAGGAGATTTCCATTGAGCCGGTTGTCACACCAGATGAGAATGATTATGCGATCCGCGAGGAAGATTTACCAACGATTTTCGAGCAGTATGACAAGCTGGCAGTTGATCTGATCCGCCGGCAGAAGGAAGGAAAACCAGTGACATTCTTCCATTACAAGCTCGACTTAAATGGTGGTCCGTGTGTGTACAAGCGTCTGTCTGGATGTGGTTCCGGTACGGAGTATCTGGCAGTGACACCAACTGGAGATCTGTATCCGTGTCATCAGTTTGTTGGACACGATGAGTTCAAACTGGGTGATGTATTCCATGGTGTAGAACGAAACGATATCGTGGAAGAATTCAAGCTTTGCAATGTCTATGCCAAGGACAAATGCAAGGATTGCTTCGCAAGATTTTATTGCAGTGGCGGCTGTGCAGCGAATTCGTATCAGTTCCATGGCAATATATTAGACGCATACGATGTGGGTTGTGAATTGCAGCGGAAACGTGTCGAATGTGCCATTATGATGAAAGCAGCTCTGGCGGATGACGAAGAAGACGAAGCGGCAGAGTAAAATAAATGAAGGAGAGACAAAAAGATGAAGAAAACAAAAAGAAAAGCAGTCATCAATCTGATTATTTTCTTCCTGCTTCTGGCTGGCGGTATCTATATGGCAATCGCTGGTGTAGGACAGAATGAATCCGGTAAAACTGCGAATGTTCCGTTGGGACTGGATCTGCAGGGCGGTTTGTCCGTAACCTATGAGATTCAGGATGAGAAGCCGACAAGCGACGAGATTAAAGCAACTGTGGATAAGCTGCAGCGAAGAGTCGATGCGTACAGTTCAGAAGGTGAAGTGTATCAGGAAGGAAATGACCGTATCACGGTTGAGATTCCGTTAAACACAGAGAAGGTAGATGCGCATGACGTATTGGATGAACTCGGTCAGCCGGGACAGCTTCTGTTCCTTGATTCCGAGAACTATACAATCTGGCAGCAGAATCAGAACAATGGTACGAACGATGCATACGAAGCAGTTCTGACAGGTTCTGATATCAAGAACGCACAGGCAGGTGTGGACGACAGTGGTACAGTGAAGGATTATGTTGTACAGCTTCAGTTTACAGATGAAGGTGCGCAGAAGTTTGCAACTGCAACTGCAGCCAATATTGGAAAGCCAATCTATATCATCTATGATGGAGCCGTTGCAAGTGCTCCAACTGTACAGAGTGCAATCACAGATGGTAATGCAGTTATCAATAAGATTTCCAGCTATGATGAGGCAGAAAGCCTTGCATCAACAATTAAGATTGGTGCGCTGCCTCTGGAGTTGAAGCAGATTCAGTATAATATCGTTGGTGCAAAGCTTGGTCAGAAAGCAGTATCAACAAGCTTGATCGCCGGTGCGATCGGTTTTGGCTTGGTATGTATCCTGATGATTGTACTGTATCGTTTCCCAGGATTTATTGCCAGCTTAGCACTGACAGGTTATGTTGTATTGATGCTTTTGATTCTGAGCATCCGACACATCACACTGACACTTCCTGGTATTGCAGGTATTATCCTGTCAATCGGTATGGCAGTGGATGCGAATGTCATCATTTTCACACGTATCCGTGAGGAGATCTCTGCAGGCAGCGGTGTGCGTGCGGCAGTGAAGGCAGGTTTCTCCAAAGCGCTTTCCGCGATTTTGGATGGTAATATTACAACTTTGATTGCAACCGTTGTTTTGATGATCCTTGGCTCTGGTAGTATCAAGGGATTCGCGGTTACATTGATGCTTGGTATTGTCCTTTCTATGTTTACCGCATTGTTTGTGACAAAGATGCTTTTGAATTCGTTCTTAGAGCTTGGCGTACAGAATCCAAAGATGTATGGTAAGGCAAAGGAGCCAAAGATTCACGGATATGTAAAGAACTTCAAGATTTGTGGTGTTGCTTCTTTGATCGTGATCATTGCAGGACTTGCGTTCCTCGGTGTAAACCATTCAAGAATTGGCAAGTCATTAAATTACAGTCTGGAGTTTACCGGTGGTACATCAACAACTGCTACTTTTGCAGAGGACGATGTATATACACTGGAGCGTGCAGAGTCTGAGGTTGCACCAGTGATAGCAGAAACAGCGGGTATTGATGCTGGAACGATTCAGATTCAGACAGTAGAAGGAAACAATCAGGTTATCTTCAAGACATCCGAGCTTACAGAAGAGCAGAGTGCAAAGATTGACGACCTGTTGAAATCACAGTTTAAGGCAACAGAAGTGGACAACCAGAGTATCAGTTCTACCATCAGTGGTGAGATGAAGAAAGATGCGATCGTAGCGATTGCAGTATCTTCTGTATTGATGCTTCTGTACATTGCGTTCCGGTTCTCTGACGTGAAGTTTGGTGTCAGTGCGGTGCTTGCTCTTGTACATGATGTATTGGTTGTATTTGCGGCATACTCCATCGGAACACTGTCCGTTGGTAATACATTTATTGCGTGTATGCTGACAATCGTAGGTTACTCGATCAACGCGACAATCATTATCTTCGACCGTATTCGTGAGAATATGCGGACACAGGATAGTAAAGAAAGTCTGGAAGAGCTTGTCAACAAGAGTATCGGACAGACATTTACAAGAACAATTTATACATCCCTGACAACCTTTATCATGGTATTTGTATTGTTCGTGATGGGCGTAACTTCTCTGAAAGAATTTACATTCACATTGATGCTTGGTATCGTGTGTGGTGCTTATTCATCTGTATGTATCACCGGACCACTCTGGTATACAATGAAGAAGAAATTCTCCAAGAAAAATGCATAAGTAAAATAAGGTGGGGCTGTTTCGGCAGCCCCATTTTTAAGTGAAGAAGAGAGGAACACAGATATGTCGGAGTACAAAAAAGAAGAATGGCGGGTGAAACAGCCAGCCGCAGATATCCGCGCACTGGCAGAGCGGTTCTCGATCAGCCCGATATTGGCGCATATCATCGTGAACCGGGAGATCACGGAGCCAGATGCGGTTGCGTGTTATCTGAGTGATGATCTTGCATACACTCATGATCCAGCGTTAATGAAGGACATGGACAAGGGCTGCCAGATTATGAAAGAAAAGATTCGGGCAGGAAAGAAAATCCGTATTATCTCCGATTACGATGTAGATGGCATCACATCGAATTATATTCTGTATCAAGGGCTGCAAAAGGCAGGGGCAGATGTCTCTTATGATATCCCACACCGGATCATGGATGGGTATGGGATGAATGTACGGCTGGTGGAAGCGGCATACGCCGATGGCGTGGATACGATTATCACCTGTGACAATGGAATTGCGGCGGAGACCGCAGTCACCCGGGCGAAAGAACTTGGAATGACGGTGATCGTTACGGATCATCATGAGGTGCCGTGCGAGGTGACGGAAAACGGAGAAAAAAATTATCTGTATGTGAACGCGGATGCCGTGATCGATCCGCACCGCCCGGATTGCGCATATCCCTACAAGGACTTATGCGGCGCTGGTGTGGCGTACAAATTCATCCGGCATTTATACCGGGTGACGGAGCTTCCGTGGGAAGACGAAGATGCCTATATGGATATCTTAGCGCTTGGTACGGTGTGTGATATCATGCCGCTCACAGATGAGAACCGGATCTTTGTCAAGCGTGGACTGCGGAGACTTACGAACAGTACGAATCTTGGAATCAATGCGTTGAAGAAAGCGTTAGGTCTTGATGGAAAGCCAATCGAGGTGCATCATTTGAGCTTC
>ENA-OOXC01001109-OOXC01001109.1-human-gut-metagenome-genome-assembly--contig:-NODE-1109-length-17442-cov-1.968252_pt1 | contig 17442 bp, 16 predicted proteins | sample MGYA00241578_ERZ501325 | MGnify/ENA primary metagenome ERZ501325 (study PRJEB25962, sample SAMEA2042737) | human gut metagenome | biome: human gut; feature: human-associated habitat; material: faeces...
TATCCTGTATGGCTGTCCATTCTTCTTTAGAAAGGTTCGCAAACTCAGAGGTATCGATGTCATTCACATCGGTTATTTGCAAGCCTAATTGCAGAAGTTTAAATAGTTGCTTCATTTAGATGCCACAGCCGCTTCAATTACTCTTATCTCTTCAGCCGCCAATTTCTTATAGTCAAATCGTTTAGCCACCTCTCTTACCCGCTCACACATCCCGTCATAACTGGCTCCGCCACATCGCGTATCGCCTGCGCAAAGGCTTCCGCCGTCTCAATATCCCGAGCAATACCCAACTGGTTGTCCGTAATCACATCATCATACGCAATATTCACATTGCACACGATGGGCTTCCCTGCCGCCAGATACTGGAACATCTTGCCGCTGCTCACGCCCATATACCCGAACCCCTTCTGGTAGTTCATGATATTCACCGTGGCCTGACTCACCACCCAAGCGCACTCGCACAGCGGAATCCGCTTCTCCTTGAACACCACATTCGTGATGCCCTCGTCCTTCACCTTTTGTTCCAGTTCCTCGCGGTCTTTGCCGTCGCCATAGATAAAGAACCGGTAATAGTCCAGACTCTGCAGCAACTTCGCCGCATCTATCAGCGTATGCACGTGGTTGGCCCGGTTGATACTTCCCAAATACACCACCTTCAACGTCTTGGGGTCGTGCAGGTCTTCATCCTTGCGGGGCCAGGCCTCACGGTCCTTGTCAAAATCTTCCAGACTGACACCATTATTGATATAATGAACTTTACCAAGATCAATCTTCCCGCCTTGCTCAGTATCCCATTTCTTGTCTTTGATGTGTTGAACCCCACCGGAAAAAGTAAACACCACCTGATCTGCTTTCTGGTAGATCTTCTTTTCGAGGTGGAACAGCACCTTCATTGCCGGGTTCTTCCTCGACACCAATCCCAGATGTGCAAACACATCTGGCCAGGCATCCCAAGCCTCCGCCACATACTTCGCTTTCACCTTCTTGGCAGCCCAAAGAATAGGATAGTCAAAAGGTGTATGGATGTTGTGCAACATTACATCCGGCTTCTCAAATATCTTGCAGTGCTTGTATATTTGCCACGCGAAGCTCCACATGCTCTTCATCCGCCCCACACCGTTGCCTACGTAGCTTGGTGATTTCACGTGGACATAATTATACCCGTTTACCTGTTGCTTCTCGAAAAGCGGTGTTTGTTCTGTTCCCTGATTGTTGGCATAGAACGTCACCACCTCCCATCCGTGCAACGTGAAATACTTGGCCAACTGCTCATACCGAGGGTTGGAGCAGTTGGGACAAGTATAGTAATTGACTATCCAAATTCTCATTTCGTACAAAGTTCATCAAAGACTTTCACATAGTTCCCCTCATAAGCGTCCCAAGAGAATTCCTCTAATACCGCTCTTCTTCCGTTTTGTCCCATCTCATAGGCTTCCCGTTTGTGCGTCAGCAAGTAATTAATCGCATCTCGAAAGTCGTCAACGCTGTGAGGTCGTACACAAATACCACAATGATACTTTTTTACCATATCTTCATATAGTGGCACCTTAGCCAATATCACAGGTACAGCCGCCTCCATTGTCTCAAAGATTTTTATTATTGAATACGAACCTTGTGGAGTTTCTGTCTGATCAAAGTCCTTCACAACGTTTCCCATTATCGAACTGTTAATGATACCTGGCAATTGATCTCGCGTAAACCCGTTAATAAAATCAACTTGCTTCCATGCCGGTTTTGCCATAACTTTTTCCTTATAGTCATTACTATAAAACACACCGGCTAATAGATACCGCACATCGGGGAAAGACTCCAAGGCGTCCAAAAACTCTTCCTGACAGCTAATGGAATATATACTTCCAAAATAGCTGATTACGGACGCTCGTGAGGAATAATCCTCATAGGACAATTCAAAGTCACGATTCACTACAGGGAAATTGGGAGTGTCTACAAAACACTTGCACGGCATTACATTCTCGATATGATCCCGCATTTCTGGCATACAATTAAACACGGCATCATATCGCAATGCTATCTTATGAAAGTAGCGTTCAACGCACCAACTCACCAACTTCCGCAAACCATTTTGTTTGAATTTCCTTGCATAATAATCCGGATACCACTCTCTCAAGTTATAAACCACCTTCTTTCCCCTTCGTTTTAACCATAGTCCTATTGGTAGCAATTCCGGTTCAGATATTTGATACACGTCAGCATTAGAATCCCGTAAGAAAGGCTTCAACACCTCCTTATTACTTTTTAAACGTGCTCTCGTACTCTCCGGAATCTTGCCTAAAGGTATAAACTCTATTCCATTTCGTGTCTCTGCTGGAAAATCATCCCGAACAACACACGATACCTTATATCCTGCATCAACAAGTGACTTACCCTGTCGATGTACTATCAACGAGTCATCCCGCCCAAAGGCACTATTGACAAATAATATATGCTTCATCTTATTTTGATATTTGCCTTTTTATTCGTAGTATTTCTTATTCTTCTTTTCTTCTTTACTACGCTTTTTTATTGTCGTCAGCCAATTAGAGCATCCTATAAAAGGATTCTGTCTGTACTTCAATAGGTAATAGATACTTTCAAAACACGGTTTCACACCCATTTTTACCATTTGCGAAACCAAAAGCATCACTGAGCCTTGTTTATTTCTCAATCCATGCTGTTTTAGATATCTGTTCTTTCGCAGAATTACCTCATATCTGGCTTTAATGGCCTCGTAACTACGTTTATGCATCAAAGAACCGCGAGTTGCAATGTATGTATAAACAACCTTATCTACGGCTTCAATCTTAGATGCGTTGTAACCTACCAGCATACCAAAATAGTCGTCATTGTTGGCCAACACTTCGTCATACTGAAATCCATTACGCTCCACATAATCCCTTCTCACCATCTTTGAGCAAGGCGAGTGAAAAGAAATTCTAATATCTGTATCGTCAGAAGGGTTCGCCAGATAATTCCTCACAAGCTCTGTATATAGGTCTCCGGCACTGCTTCTCTCCCCAGTGTCTGGATAAACTCCGTCCATACCAAAATAAACCACTTCTGCTTCTGAGTCCTTCTTTGATGCAAAAGTCTCAAAGGCATCTTCTTTAAAAATGTCATCTGCATCGGAAAAGATCAGCCACTTCCCATGTGCGTGTTTCATACCCTCATTTCGCGCGCCTCCGGCAAAACGCTTTGGTGAAGACCAGCACAGAGTGTATTCTCGATTTATCCCTATCTGTTCTTTTGTCACAGGCACTTCACTATTATCTGCGACGATAATTTCTATATTACTAGAATCCGGAATAGTAGCGAACAATCGCGGCAACGTGTCTATTGAATTCTTTTGTGGTATTATTACAGAAAAGTCTATCATATTCTACAATTGATTATAGTTTATTAACTCATATCGGCAAATCCGCATCATTTCTTTTTTCATCAGCATTTCAGTCTCAGCTGCATAGCCTGGATGCCCCGGATGTGTCATTAGCTCAACAGATTCCATCTTTTTATACTTGTACAACCTCGGATAACAACTACAGAACATTTGATAACCCTCAAAAAAATCCGTCATCGTAATCTCGTCTCTTTTCATATCTCGAATCCATTGGCAATGTCTATATCCATCCAATAGTTGGTGAAATCTTCTATAGATAAAAGAATGATTTTTAGCAGCACTTTTAATAACTGGCTGTGATATGTACTCGGATTGACTTATTGGATTCAAATGCATCAATCTCGTTGCTATCATATCCTGCATTGATGAGTAGGGTTGTCTTCTCACCTTTGTGATACCATACTCTTTCATTAGTTTCATCAGTATCGGTTGCAAATCAAAAATACCGTGCGTATGCTCATGACTATCAAGATGTGAGGGGATGACACCCGCCTTAATAACTTTTTCTATCTGGGCCTTCCACTCATTATAAATGGCAACCATCAGATCATCATTTATTCTGGCTTCAGTCTTGAGCAGGTATTCTTTCTTAAAACACCCGCCACCGTTAATCATCCCATTCTTCGCAAAAACAGAGGATTCTGTTAACGGGCTAAACTCATCTATATTCAAATGCAAACCAAACGAGATATGTGGATATAGCTTAGCTATGCGAATGGCATCTTCGAAAGCAGGCGCATTTGCCATGATGGTGGATGATGAAATACAACCTTCCTTGATGGCATTCTCAATGGCGTCATTCACATCAGCACTCATGCCCAAATCATCAGCATTGATGATAATTTTAAGTATCTTCATTCAAACAAGCAATTAACGGTTTTCCCTTGAAAAAAGAATATCCATAAACCCAACTCTCGAAATCAAAAGAGTTACGAAGAAATAGGCTGGTAGGAAATGTGGACCTTTTGTAAGAACCATTAGCAATACAGGGAGTAAACATAGCAAGTATTTTCCCCACATATTTTTACTCAGCACTCTCTTCATTCTCTTAATCTCTCCCCACCAAGAGAAAAACAGCAACAGGCTGAATATGCCATACCAAGCCCAATAATCAAAAAACAAGATGTGCTGTCCTGTATCATTTGGTCCGGAAGCCCCTCCAAATATCGGGTTTTTCTGTATTGCGTTGAAAGTGATCTTCCAGTGGTCTTCACGACCTTCCAGTTGTCCGGAAGCACTGCCTTCTTGTATCGAGGATACGATGTCCTTAAGCTTTTCGTTAATGGCATTGTTGCTGCCTTGCGATGCTTCTGTCAACAATCCCGTCAGTCCTCCCGTCATCAATAACAGCACAACTGCAAGTAACGACAAGACTATAAACCTGCGAGGATTACCTTTTGATATGTTATATACTATAATCAATAGTATCGACATTACACTGCTCAACAAGGCAGTGGTAATGGTTGCACTGTACATCACATATACAGAAAAAAGAATAACAACCCAAAGGAAAACCTTTATAAGCTTCTTTTTTGATTCCATCGCCTGAACTGCAAGAACACATGCCACGGTCGGTAGAATATGCCCCATCGTATAGGAAATCATTCCCACGCGAGAATAAATATCAGCCAAGGCTTTCTCTGACTCCCCTTCTGCATTACCGAATCCTAAAGTTCTTACTGCATTAGGATCAAATTGTACTATAACCGCTGTTGCTGCCAATGTGACAAGAAGACCAATCAAAAATGTATAATATATAATCTTAATATCCTTGTTGCTTAAACGCAAAATACTGGGTGCTATAAGCGTACAAGTAAACATTGTTGCATACGGAAGGGCAATGTTCCTTAACTCGACAAAATGCCCCTGCCCCAATAAATAAACATAAAAAAAGGAAATGGAAAAAAACGCCAGCAGCAGCCCCAATGGTTTTCCTCCTGGTATTTTTCCATGCTCTATAATACAAAACAAACAGACGACTAACAAACTCAACAGCCTAACCTCATTTGGGAGGAAGGAAGTAAACTGAATGAATGCCATCGCAGCTACTGATAGCACGTACAGTTTATGTTTGAATGAATTTTCTCTCTTATTCATAAAATATACACAATGGACACATTCCCTATTCAGACACTTTCTCTCCCTCATACCCCGGAATAGGCTCATTCTGCTTTGTCTCCTTGTTATAATAATACCCTCTCTTCGGAAGGTATCTCATCACTTTACAAGGGAAGCCAGCAGCTAAACACCAATCAGGAATATCCTTAACGACTACAGCACCAGCACCTATTACGGAACCTTCTCCGACAGTTACGCCTGGTGTAACCAAGCTGCCAATACCTATCATACACCCCTTTTTAATTAAAACGGGCCGTGGTAATTGTGGACATTCCTTATATCTATCTCCTACATGATAATCATCCATCACTCTTCTATGCGCAAAAATTGCTGAATGAGGGCCAAATGTCACATCATCTTCAACGGTTATATACTTAGCAAACTCCACATCAAAATACACGTCTGCATTAATTGTTACATTTTTCCCAACTTTTGCTCCACATATACGCCAACATAGATTAGGTAATTTAGGAAAGAACTTTCTCAATGGAGAGAACCTTGCCCTATTTGCTAAAAACCAAAAAAAACTCAGCTTAAAAGCAGAAAACACGAAAGGGAAGAAGTTCTTCGCTTTCCTCAAAAAAACCTTCAACGCCATATTATGATATTTTCTTTTTTTATTGTTCAACAAATCGGAAATCAGGCTTTACCCCGACATCATGTTTCTTCACTAGTTCATAGAACTTCTGTCTCGACCCGTCTTTCTCCGCAACTTTACCTTTCTTCATATTCTTCAGGTAAAGCACTTCCAAACTCCACTCTTCCACCCTCATTAAATGTTCTTTATCAGCAACAGATGCCGCCAATGCTTTATTCATCAATACACAAGCCTTACTGATAAAATCGTCCGTAAACATTGGGTCATTACTCTCCTGCCGGATGTAAAAATGGGTATTATTATTTATCAAAAATTTTGATAATTTATAATACTTCCATATATAGGGTGCTGATTTGCCATAATAGCCATAAATAAAGTCCTTGGCTAATTCATCAGTATTAAGTTGCGGATTCCACATCAACTTCAATAGCGTCCAGTTCTTCATCTGGGCAAACGCTCCGCCCGGGGCATCCAGACGAGCCTCTGCGAACACCCCGGCCACGTTGTTGTCTGTGAAGGTCTGTACACTCGGGCCAAATGCTTGCAAATTGACAAATGGAGCCAGCGGATGCTTCACATTCACCACATATTCCCATATAAACAGGTTATCGCATATCTTGCTCCAGCCCTCCAAGTTGTTCATAAAAGCATCATTGTCGTATGGATACACTTTACACCTTTCTCCAAACGGATGCGCCAGACAGCAGCCTGTCGTTGCCAGCACTACCGCAACGTTTTCTCTTGGTTTGATACCCACCGGCGGCTTTACTGAATATTGATAAGCGTATGTGTTAAGCAGGGCTTTCGGGTAGTCTTTTTTTATAGCATCCGCCACCTGGTTCACAAACCAAATGATAAGGCCAGAGTGCCCACCATATCGTTCTTCGATAGCCTTGCATCTTTCACACTCGCAATAATCGTAACTGTCGTTCTGCGAGAGACTATGAAATAGTGCTGTAGGGCGTGTTTCAATGTCATTTCTCATCTCCCTGACACATATCTTCAGCACATCCGGATTTGACAGGCAGAGTTGCCCGTTGGGAATTCTTTTCCCATTTCTCAGAGCAAAATACTCAGGATGTTTCTCAAAATACTTGCTGGCTGGAACAAAGATACCCATCGTATGCGAACGGTTGAAGCCATATAAATCACCGTAGGCATTCTCTTGCCCCACGAACTTCATATTCTCTTTGTTCCTGGCACTCCATTCAACTTTCGTTCCACCAACCGTAGTCTCATTATAATCAGTGAAGCGAACCTTCATTGCGGGTGATTCACTATGATTCAATGCTGGTATTTTATATCGCTTCCGCTTAGGCACAACAGTCACCTTTGGCGTGTACCACCGTACCCCCAATTCATTCTCTAAAAAAGAGAAAACACCATACATCGTACCCCTGTGCCGCCCTCCATAAATTATGAGGTCATGACCTACCTTCCTATAAGTGAAGCCTTCGTCTTCTACATCATATTCACTCACATTTCGAAAGGCATCTGCTTTCCGGTTATAGCCCACGTATATCTTTTTCCCATTCGCTATAGTGCCCTCGGAAATATCCAGCACAGCTCCGCTTATCTCCTTGACATATTTCTGTAACTCCTTTGCTGCTGTTCTTTCTGATTTGGAAGCCTCAGCAGGCAATACAATGGTATAGTCCGTTTTACCGTACCTGAATAGATAGTCTGCCGCCTGTACCGGATAATAACTCAAAATGGTAAAAAGTAAGAACAATAGTCGTTTACGCATTCCAAGATACATTTTATACGGTTAATCAACACTGCTATTCATTTCCTTGAGCAGATCATCAAAGGGCATCTTCCCCATTACCACATCCTTTCCATCCACCGCTTTACTACCTTTCAGAGGATATTTGTCCGTAGTGGAATACAATACAAATTCGCCCATCTCCGTAACGTATGCTGTTCCCCGATAACTTGGAATAGCCACCAGCGGTTTCTGATAGATGCTCATTGTTGCCAGCGTCTCATCGAAAACACCCAACATCTGGTAGAGTCGTTTTGGATGTCCCTTCTTCACACACGCCACAATGCTATAAAGTCGGTCGTCATGCCAGAATACACTAAGATGCCAGGGCATAAAACCTTCGCTTTCTATCTTTATCTCTTTTCTTTCTCCATACTGACCTTCAACAACATCTGCGCTCTCCATATAGAGGTGGCATTCTGTATCGTGATAAAGATAAGAGAATGTATCCAGATAGATCAGCTGGTATTTACCATTCCATTTCGTCAGACAGGGAGACAGAATGTTTTCATCCGACTCTTTAAATATACCGGCTCTCTGGTATTCTGCGCCCTCTCCTGTGGCCTTGAAGTGGACCATATCCAGTCGAATATGCGAATCTCCTACATAATGCTTGGCATCCGCAGGTATTCTGCGAAGGTACTGTCTGTTTATCACATAGATGTCATCATCCTCAATATAAATATCCGGGTCTGAATTAAATGCAGGATATCCGAACAATGCCGGGGGTAAAGAAACAATGGGATTACCTATATAGGGAGTAAACATTGTAGGTGCTGCAATACCTTTTTCACCCCAATAAAGCATCGGGTTCTCTTCTATGTCGCCATGTTGGATGGGCAGTTTCCCTCCACTGATGCGGAACAGCAGTCCACGAAGGTGACCGACAAAACGGCTATAGCGTATCTGCGGATAGGGCGATGCCGTGAGATAAACTCTTCCGCTATGCACAGCCACGCCTGAATGTGTCTGGCTCTGCGGATAGCCTTTAGGCGTCGGCACGTCGCAGACTGTCAGGTCTTTCTCGCTGAATATTGGTTTCATACTTTCTGCAATTAATAGAACTTCTCCTTACGCCATGCACGAGGAGAAAAATGAATCCCAAACTTTTATCCAATGATTCCATCCATTCATGACTAACCCATCCTTGACTTGCTTAGGAACAGCGATTGGTTCACTTTGAATTGCATGCACGAGGTCCTCTCCTACCGTTTCAGGACTGTTAGCGATAAAATAGCTCGGTTTACCGTTTTCCATCAAGTCCTGATAACTGATCCAGCCCGCATTAAGGACTTTCTTTTCCAACAAGATATATTCCTTAATTGTAGCATTGTTCGCATCCGTTAACTGAATATGAATCAATATATCCGTAGCTTTCTGCATAATAAAAAGATCCCCCAATGTCATATAAGATTCGAATGTCATATAAGGCAAATTATTATCATCCAGTCGCTGCTTCAGGTGCTGCTTATATGCTTCAGAGCCTCCGTAGGTAAGGGGGAAAAACAAAATAAAATCCTTTGGCAGTTGTTCTCTAACTTTTATGATGCCATCGATAATTTTGTCGTGTTGTTGCCCCTCATTACAATTATATCCACAAGTAATGACATATCTTCCTGCCACATTCAACCTCTTCTTTGCATCCTCAACACTTACTTTGCTGTCATTTTCTATGATATAATCAATAGACTCAGACCCCATTCCAATGGTTTTGAATTTTTCCTCAGGCAAGGAAAAGATGCGTTTAGTATCTTCATGGAACCGCTTTCCTGCTCCTATGGTTATGACATCAGCAGCATCATAGAGCCTTTGCAAGATTCTCTTTTGGATTTTGCTGATTCTATAAACATCACTACCCCATGGACACAAAGACAACACCCTGGTCATCTGCCTCAGATATCTCAAAGAATATCTGTAATTGTATTGGGGATAATGTATGCTTACCACATCATAATAGTTCTGGCTGCTAATCTTCTTGAAAGCTTTCCGTTCTGAATATATTAAATATAGTATTCTGAGAATAGGGAAATGGAGAAGTGACGGAACTTTGTCGTAAGCACCGTAGATATGACTGGCATTTAACTTAACATCATCATGGACGCTATTAATCCCGGAAGTCGTATAGCAGTCAATAACAGCCTTGGGATTGTATTCTCGCAATCTCCTTACCATGCGTCTTATGTGCTTGGTATTGGTTCCACCCACTATAAGAAGCTTATATGCCATCTTCTCTTCCATGTCTTTAAAAAACTTTTATCATTTTTAGATATTCCGGCCATTCGCCCATATCCCGCCAACTATTCTCGCTGACAGGGAAACAGCCTACGCGCCCGCCATTTGAACGCACTTGTTCCATCAGGTCTGTTATATGATATTTCTCCCCTTCTGGTATGCAGTCTATCAGCTCTGAATTAAGAATATATACACCGGTATTGACCATATATGTCTGTTCAGGCTTCTCTTTCAGTCCTGTCATTAATCCGTCTTCTCCAGCCTCAATAACTCCGTATGGTATGCGAATGCTTTTCACTGCGGTCACAATCGTAATATCATTATGATTGGCTACATGATAGTTATACACATCACGATAATCCTGGTCTATGAGTATGTCGCAATTGGACACGAAGAAAGGGGTCATTATTTTTCCTTTCAGCAAGGAAACGCTTCCAATGGTTCCCAATGGCTTTTCTTCTCGGAAATAGGATATGTCATAATGATCCGGTAAATTGTCTATATAATACTTAATCAAATCATATTTATAATTCACCGAAAGATAAAACTTACCGCAGCCTATGCCCATGAATTGATCCATAATCTCCTCCAATATGGTCTTCTCTCCCACTGGCACAAGGGGCTTCGGAATTACATTTGTGATGGGACGCAGGCGTGTTCCCATTCCTCCTGCCATGATAACTACTGGCAGGTCTATTTTTTCTCTTTCCGGTGAGTTTTGTTTGTTTACAATATCATTCCAAAAAATAACATCTACCAGATTCCCTTCTTTATCTAACACCGGCATGCATTCTGAGCGGAGCTCTTCCATCTTGACTCTAATGCTATCGATGGATTCATCCTGATAGGCATACGTTTTTTTCTCGTTCAAGATACCGTTGATAGGGTCTTGAAGTGATATGCCCTTGATGATGGCTCGCTGAATGTCTCCAATGGTCAATAACCCTATGAACCGGTCGCCTTTAAAAACGAAAAGGTTCTTGGTATGCACCTGATCCATCTGAGTCATTGCATGGAGCATCGACTCCTTGGGATGTATTATTCTATTCTCTATTTTTTCTATCATATTCAACTCTCTAAGCAATATAATGACTTAAACTCCTGCTCCAGGATTTGTCTTACGCCCTCCTCTAAAGAGATGGTCGGTTCCCATCCTAACTTGTCATGTATCTTTTTGTACGAGCCAACGGTCTCGTCAACTTCGCTCTTTCTCTCTTCTTCTGAAAAAATGAATTTCAATTCAACACCAAAATTCTTTGCCTCCTTTACGAAGAAATCCGTGAGTTCTTTGATTGAATAGCTTTTCCCGCTGCATATATTATATGCAGAGCATCCAGAATCATCATTCAGGCAAGCTACGAAAGCCCTTGCAACATCAATCACATTGATAAAATCTCTTCTGGGGGAAGAGGCCTTAAGATGTATCTCTCCCCCATTCTTCACTTGCGACACGATCTCTGGTATCAGCAACTTACCTGTCTGCCCGGCACCATAGATATTAAACGGACGGAGAATCGTTGACTTCACTCCGAAATACTTATTATAGTTCTGGCAAAGGGTCTCGCATATCACCTTTGTTTCAGCATAAGGGTTAAATGGGGCTGTCGGATGGTTCTCGTCCACCGGAAGATATTGCGCAGGTCCATAGATATATGAACTTGCATAGATGAGGTGTGCATTTGTTTTGCGACAATACTCCAGTGCATTCAATGTCGTCATATAGTTTATCCTATAAAACAGATAGGGCTGTTCATACGACATGGGCACAAAAACCAAGTTGGCAAGATGAATAAAGTGGTCAACTGCTGGTATACCCTCAAATGCATTGGGCTCCGACAAGTCAAAGCCATTTGTTATATCTATAGGATAGACTTCCACGTTCATATCCTTTAATAACTGGCATACTTTACTGCCAACAAATCCATTACATCCAGAAACGACTACTTTCATAAATACTTTTGAGTTAAATAATTACTTTAGACAGAGCATTTCTTATGTGGAATTAGTGAAGAATCTTATCCTCAAGTTTCTTTACCAATTTTCTTTCCAAGAAACGATTATAACAGTATGATACAATAAGTGATAATACGAAACTTACAACAACTAAGGCAATCCCTTCTCCATAAAGTCCTGTTTCTTCTCCGATTTTAGTCAGATAATGAACAACCAACCAATGCAGCATGTAAAATGAGAAAATTATCTCTCCCATTTTTTGGAAAAAAGAGGTTGACATGAACTTGCCAATCAAACCATTTTGCTCTGTTTTCTCATTATAGATAAATACTAATATTGTTAAACCTATTGGAATCCAGAACAGAATTGAATAATAGAACAGATTCCCTTTATCGTGAACTAAGATAGATATAGTTGTTATTAATACAACACATATAATCTCCAGCATATTCGAAACAATCCTAGAGTTATAGAGGTTAGGCTTCAAGCTAATTAATGCAAATACCTGATATAACACAATGCCTAAAACAAAATCAACCAGCCTAAACAGCGGATTTATATATACCAATGATTGCGCATACTGACTTGGCATTGGCAAAATAAGAAAGACTTCTACAAACAGCAACAGGAAAAAAACGGCTAATGTTTTCTTAGGGGTTAGTTTTTTTAATAACAGAACCGCTAATGCTGGGAACAGGAAATAGAAGAAAGTTATATCCGAAAGAAACCATGAAACGGCATTATATGAAAGGAATACCTCATTATCAGGCACCCAGCTCTGAAGAAGTAAAAGATTTACCCCCCTACACAAATCATTGACACTAAGCGTATTGCAATAAATTTTTGGTGCGAATATCAATGGCAGAGACAATACAAAGCCTATCAGATGTAACGGATAAACCTTTGCAACTCTTTTTATAAAGAACTTGTCTGAAGTGACTGCTCCATTTACAATTCTATCTCCATAACTATATGACAGCAGAAATCCACTTACTATAAAAAAGAAAGTCACAGAAAGATTACCACCTTCCAAAAAAATAGATTTCCCACTCAAATATGAATGATCCAGAAAGATAATTAGAGCAAATACTGCTCGTAATCCGTTAATACTCTTAATCATATCAATCGTTATTTGCTTGATTATCGGCTAACGCAAAAATTATTTTCTTTATCGAACTGTTTCTATAATCCTCCATCCTTTTATTAATCGATTTGAAATCAAGCGCAGGCGCATTGTCAAAATCAACAGATTTCATGTTCGTTCCTTCCCGGCCTTCACATCCAGCTATTGCGGCCAACTGTTGCGACCTTTGCGCTGGTTTACGACAATAATAGAAGAAATTCTTGTTAAAATACAAAGCGAAAGATAAACCATGGAACGAAGCAGTAAATACCGTGTCAGCATAGTAGATTAGTGACAAGAAATCTTCAGGACGATATGGTGTAACTAGCTTACATTGCCACTGTTTAAGATTACCATATACATAATAAACTTTTAAGCCCCTGGCTTTAGCATATCTCTTGGCATCTTCTACAGTTTTTTCATCATCTGTTATGAAATAAACAAGGACATATTTCTCATGGGCGTACTTATCGCTTACGTAATGTTTCCACTCATCAGGAGTAAGAAGCATTGTTGGATCACAGACAACATCTGGGCGTTTACCTATCATTTTCTCCAATCTATCTGCAGTAATATTCTCTCGTACGGAAATGAACGAGAAGTCCGCCAGCAAAGATTTGATTTTAGCTTTTTCCTCGTCATTCCAATCAGCTCCGAAAGATGGAGCATAGGAAAGTTTACGAACACCCTTAGGTACAAAATCAAGGAAGTATGAATAATCATGCCCCGTCATATCAAGTCCCCAAAGCATATCACTGCCCACTATGAATGCATCGAATTTTTCCTCAATATTCTTAACTGTGTTTATATCATAGCGCTTAGTCATCTTACTCATATATTCATGACTAAAATCAAGCATTGCCTGATGCTTTCTTCTCCTATGCCGCTTATATAAATATTCTATGGCCAACGTTTTGGGGTTTAGCGAAAAATGAAAAGGCTGAGGTATCTCACCCATCTTTATCATATTTGCACATTGGTAATCCAAAATTGAACAATCATAGCCTAAATCATTCAGTTTTTTATACAATCCAAATGTTTGAAACAATGCTCCAAAATTATTGGTTTCGTGAAATGTTATTATTGCTAATTTCTTCATTTTTACTGTTTATTACTGTTGCGATTTATCTTGTTATTTATGTAAGGGCGAAGCTTATCCTCCACTTCAATTAATTCTTTCATTCTTAATAATTTTGCGCCTGCCAAATATATTAACGCACCAATAATAATCTGGAGTACTAAGGTAAAGACCGTGTTTATCAGATTTGTCTCTCCTATGAAATAAGCCGCTACTCCCATTACAATTGAAAGAATTAATGATGGCATATAATCCTTTAACATTTCTCCATAATGATAATCAAAGAATTTATTTACAAAGTATGCGTATATCATAAGTCCAACCACATCTGTAACTACAGCCCCCCATGCTACTAACAGCATACTATGAAAAACGAATATTGCAATCAGTAAGAGACTTATTGATAAAATGGTAGTTACAACCTCATGGAATAGGGTTACACTGCTTTTTCCTATGGCCCATACGCTTTTCTGAAATAAAGCGCATAAAGGACGCGTTAAATATACCAAGCTCAGAATACATAAATAGACTACGCAAGGCATCCATTTTTCAGTAAACAGCAACAGTATAAAATTATTAGATACAGATGCCAAACCAATAATTAAAGGAATAAGCAGGAAACTACTAACCCTGATTGCACGCCTCAAAAGAAATTTTATAGAATCTTTATCATTTTGCATATCAGACATAACGGGAAATACCACCTTACCAATAGAATCAGTAATATCGCTCGTTAACAAAACCGGGAATTTTTTTCCTTGCTCATAAAAAGCCAAATCTGCCGGAGTAAAGACTTTTCCCACTGTCATTCCTCTAATGTTATCATTCAGAACATTTGTTATTGTAGAGACAAGAATCTTCCATCCATAGCTCCATAATTGTTTTACACTATTTATTGAGAACTTAAATGAAGGATGCCATCTGATGACAAGCGACAGAATTAAAGTGCAAAAGAAGCCCGCAGATAGTTGTTGACCTACAAGTGCCCAGACACCAAAGCCTTTATATGCCATTAAAATACCAATAACAGCTGATAGTATGGTACCCGAAAATGATGCATAGAAGAACTTTCTGAACATCAGTTTTTTTTGGACATAGGCAGTTTGCATTGATTGATATGCAGATATGAATAAGCGAAGGCCCATTAGACGTACGACAGCAGACAAATCCTCTATTTCATAGAAATGTTCTAATTGAGGTGCAAATATAAACAACAACACATATAGAACGCCAGCAATAAAAAAACTCAACCAACAAATAGAGCTAAAATCTATTTGAGTGGGGGCTTTTTTTTGCACAAGAGCGTTTGCAAATCCACCATTAACGAGAGCATCACAAAAAGATATAAATACCGTCACAATTGCAACAATTCCAAAATCCTCAGGTAATAAAAGTCTGGCGAGGATTACGGAAACGGCAAAGGCAACAATTTGGGCTATGATTCGTTCTGCAAATGCCCAGCCTATATTATTTACAATTTTACTTCCTTGACCCATGTATCAAATTTTTCACATAGACTTTGAATGATACTGGAATCATTCGTAAAAACAACAGATAAACCAGTTTTCGTGCTTGAACACGCAGAATATCTACTCTCAAAGCCTTATATGCAGATTTCTCAAAATTTCTTGATGTAGAAAAACTATCTATAAAAACGTTTCTTCTTTTATGGGGTATTGAGGGATGCTCAAGCTGGGGCTCAAATGCAAGCGCCTCCTTTAGTGGCCTCTCCATTAAACACACTTGATCTTTAATTGCGTTCAACAACTGAGACCCTTTTTCTGTATTGCACAAAATACAACTTACATTATGCTTTTCTAACTCAAAACTCTCAACTTTACCTAATCCAGCAAAATCCCCTAATGTTATATCTCCTACTCTGTTAGGGCATGCATACTGGCACAGATAGCAATTACTATTATAAGTCAAAGATCTATGATAGCCGTGTTGATACACATCGTTCGAATAGGCTGTTTTCTCCCAGAACACCTTCTGCTTATCATATAATGTAAATGTATATGTATATGTATAGTATGCTGGATCCCTAAAAAACAACCTCGTTGTTTTGTGTTTTTTCTTTTTTTCTATCGAGGACAAATGCTGCATGAGAAACTCAGCAGGTGCAACTCCATGACATATAATATCTACTGTCAATAGATTGTCTTCGTCCTTCCCCAAATAGTTCTTTAGAGCTGCGACCTGGCAGGGAAGGCCTATAAAGATAGCCTTCTTACCAGATTTCAGCGCTAATTTGACCTGTTTATATATCCCACGAGTATTACTATAGACATATTTTGAATTCTGTACTCTTTCAATATCCGAAAGGTTGTTAACAGAAATAAAACAAGCCCCGTTTTCCCGACTCCATTCCACTCCGGCCGTGAATACATTATGATTCACGGCATACTTATATATTTCTGCAGCCACACCGCCACTGGCACTTTTAGAGCGTGTTATATCATCTTTGCTCCAGCCAACGTAGCAATGATGCGGATAATTTTGAGCCTGAGGGTTGTTTACGGGGCAGGTTTTTACACATTTATTACATTCCACACAGCTATTCTGGTCGACATGCGGCAAAAGTCTACCCATGGAGTCTGGCTCCATGGATATACATTGCTTAGGACAAATCTCAACGCAAGCCCTACATCCCGTACAATTAGCTATATTAGATGCAATCTGTTTCATCAAATTAAAAATTAGCCATCAAAGAACTACCCTGCAAACTCGTTAATTTTCTTGACTATAAAGGCAACCTCTGATTCCGTTATTGTAGGTCCAATAGGCAAACTCAATTCTTCATCAGCCAATCTTTCAGTGATGGGTAGCGAAAGCTGCGGAGTATTCCACGCTTCCCTGGCATAGCACTCCTGCTTATGCGGAGCAATAGGATAATGACACACCGTACCCACTCCATTCTGCTCCAGATAGTCGTGCAGGGCATCGCGCTTGCCTTCACTCACCAATATCGGGAACAGGTGGTAAGCATTCTGCTCGTCAGGCAGCAAGTCGGGCAATGTCACCAGAGGATTGTTCAGATGCTCATAGTAGTAATGAGCCACCTCCTTACGGTGCAGATTGTCCTCAACCAGATACTTCAGCTTCACATCCAGCACAGCGGCCTGAATCTCGTCCAGACGACTGTTCCTACCGGCATACTTGAACACATACTTCTTCTGCG
>ENA-OOXC01001115-OOXC01001115.1-human-gut-metagenome-genome-assembly--contig:-NODE-1115-length-17336-cov-1.935131_pt1 | contig 17336 bp, 26 predicted proteins | sample MGYA00241578_ERZ501325 | MGnify/ENA primary metagenome ERZ501325 (study PRJEB25962, sample SAMEA2042737) | human gut metagenome | biome: human gut; feature: human-associated habitat; material: faeces...
CGCTGGAAATGTACGATTTCCCGCTCTCTTAAAAATCTTAAAGGATCGAGTACATCTGGGTCATCTTTTGAAAGACGTATAAGATTATCATATGTTGTTCTAGCTTTCTGCTCTGCTGCCATATCCTCAGTTATGTCTGTTATAGCATCTCCCTTTGACTGGAATTCACAGGCATTGAATGGAATTCCACCAGCGGCCTGAGGCCATACGGCTGCTGTATGATCTACATAGTAGGCTTCAAAAGGAGTTCCCTTAATCTGTTCCATTGAAAGATTTCTTGTAAGCTGATGAACCATTGTGCTGATCATTTCAAAGTGTCCTAATTCTTCTGTACCTATATCTGTAAGTAGTCCTGATACTTCTCGGTAAGGCATAGAATATCGTTGTGAAATATAGCGCATAGATGCTCCTAATTCTCCGTCTGGTCCACCATACTTCAATAAGGTATACTGTTGAAAAACCAGTATATATGCGGGTTTGATAACTTTGAAAAAATATAGCAAGTAAAATGTTTGATATTTATTTTTGTAAAAAGAAGTATATCTCCAACTTATCATTTTCCTTATCATACACACAATGGTCAACAACACTTCTTATAGCATTGGCTCTTGTTAGTGTGTCCTTGGAAGTATCTTTTATAATGTCATATACAGTTGATATGCTCTTAAGCATAGCAGCATTGGAGTCTGTACTGGAAGTATTATTAAATGCTTCTAACTGCTTTTCAAGTGCAGCACGTTCATCCTTAAGAAGCTGCTTATTTTCCTTGTATTCCTCTAAGGTGTCGATTCCATCCCGGTATGCCTGTTTAATTCTTGCTTCTTTATCCTCTAGTTTAGACAACTGACTTAAGATAACACTTCTGTCATCTGTATCAGGCTCATTTGAGCCTTTTTTAAGTTCGTAATGCAATTCCACACTTCCATTTAAAGCACGTTCAAATGCTTCATATACAGCTTGTTCAAGTGCGACAGTTTTAATATAGTGACTATGTGAACATTTTCCTTTGCTGTAATTACCACATTGATATCTTGTAGCATTAAGTCCAGCCATAAGAGAGGCGCCGCAGGAAGAACACTTCACAATACCACCAAGCCAATGCTTCATGTGACCTGCAGCTCTCGACTTGTAAGGTCTGCTCCTTAAAGCCATAAGATGTTGCACTTCATCCCAGGTTTCTTTATTGATAAGAGCTTCATGCTTACCTTCTGCTATGATCCAGTCACTTACGGATTTAATAGTATGATCATCATGTTTCTGTCTGTTCCAGCGGATAGCTCCATAATAGAATGGATTACATAATATATATTCAATAGTACGTCCTTCAAAGGCTGCACCACGCTTTGTTTTATATCCCAGAGCATTAAGCTCCCTGGCAATCTCTAAGTAACTGTGACCTGCAATATAGTCTTTATATATTTTTTTTACAATAATAGCTTCATCCTCATATATGTAAGGTATGCCAGTATCCTTATTCATCCGGTAACCAAGTGGAAGAGAGGACTGGTAGCCACCTCTTAATGCTTTTTCTGTCATGCCACGTAGAACTTCTCCGGAGAGACGGATAGAGTAGTATTCATCCATCCATTCAATTATTCTTTCAATAAGACTTCCAAAAGGACCATCAATCAAAGGCTCTGATATGCTCACAACCTCAACATGGTTCTTTTTCAGTAAAGACTTATATACGATAGACTCTTCCTGATTACGCGCAAATCGGCTGAATTTCCACACAAGAATAACATCAAAAGGGTGTTCTTTGTTTTTTGCCATGCCTATCATTTTCATAAATTCTGGTCTTTTATCAGCTTTCTTGCCGGAAATACCATTATCAAGATAGATATTACTTGCCAGAAGTGACATATTATTCTTTTTAGCAAAGTCTATCAGAAGACGTTTTTGTGCATCCGGAGAAAGCTCTTCCTGCTTGTCAGTAGATACACGGATATAAGCACACGCAGATTTCATATTAAGTATATCCTTAGCCATATTAATCATCCTTTCTGTAAAATATATGCAAGTTGCACCGGTGCAACTCAAAAATGAGTACAAAAATAACACCACTTGCAAAAGCAGTGCTATGAATGATATAATATGGCTTGTTCAGGGCGGTATTATATCATAAGCACAGCTTATGTAAGTATCGTGGTAAAAGCTCTTGTGTTGGTAGCACAGGGGCTTTTATTTTAGTTTTTCTTTTTTAAGTTATTACTAGTTTTATGTCTATGACATAGTCTGTAATTATATTTTAAACACAGATGTTATGGATCAGTTTCAGATGTTGCTGCCACATCCGCATAAGTATCTTGTAGATTTGGAGCATTGTCATTTTTTTCCTCTTGATTATAATTTGTGATACTTGTCATTAAAGTAGATGTGTATAATTTAAATCTTCTTTGATAATCTATAGGAATACCTGTCATGTGGCAATATAGTTTACTCATATCACTTCCATAGCTATTCAAATATGTAGATAATTCAGTTATGAATCCATATTCTAAATATTTATTATTTAATAAAATAATCATTGATAAAATAAGACCCCATATATTATCATATGTTATATTAATTTCATTTGTGTATAAAAGCGTATTTTCAAATATATGATTAGCACTATGAAAAAGCGGAGATCTATATTTAACAAAATCAAGATTATGAGTTGCTTTATTTCTAAATTTACGAACAATATTTAGGGCACTTAGTAAAACATTAGCTTTAGCTTCATTGTCTATATTAGAAACGGATAAAAGCCGGAAATATGTAAACATATCTTCTTTGTCTTCGGTTTTTAGATATTTATATATATCTGTTGTAGAAGAAAAAGATACGTTTTTGAATAATATCCATGGTGGAATGTGATCCTTTGTGTTTCTATAATGAGATGTTGGTGTATCATGGGTTTCATTGCATAATTTTAAAGTGTCATTTAATAAATTTCTAAGATGCTGCCGTTTGTCTTTGTCATTAGAGTATTTGTAATTCTTAGGATTTAGATATTCAGTTTCTTTCTCAGATATGTTTTTGGCAATGACATAAGAAAGAATAGTTTTAAATGAATTCTCTGCATATCCAGCATATTTAACGATAACACCTTGAATATTTTTGTTAAATATATGTGTTGCAAATAACTGTTCAATTCCTAATCCTGGTATAAATACATCATCCTTTTGGTACAAATCTTTATAACCATTAACGAGGTCATAGTATGATATAGAAGATAATGCCTCAAGTGCGTAATCGCGGTTATTTATAACTAAATGTTTTTCATTGATAAGTTTATTTATTTGTTCTTCAAAAGTTAAAAAAGGTTTATCCAATATAGTTTTCTCCATAATAAAATAAAATCGAAAAAGCCCTGCTACAAATAGTATGTAGCAAGGCTTTTTCTTCGCTGTCCATTTAAGTATCAGCTATTTAACTTGACTACATTATATTTGTAAGGAAACTAAAAGTCAATAATTTTCAAATAAAATTTTATATTATTTTAACAGTATCTCCTAAATTGATAACATTGTTTTGCGGTCTTTGTATTTTTGTTATCTGTTCTTTATTGACAAGTAATGCTTGCCCAGAGTATATTTTTTCAGCTTGCTTAAAAGGATCTACAAATGAGGCAAAATTGACTTCGGCCTTTTTTTTACAAATTGAAAATTCATCAAAGACTTCTTGTATTTGCAATACATCTTTAATGTGATCAAGAGTACCGAGACTTTTTCCAGAATCTGGATCTGTTATTTCAGGACCTATTTCAAGAACCTGAACATTTTCGCCTATGGTAGCACCTTTAGTTCTTCCATAGTTAATTAAAATAGAGTACTTGTCTAAAATTTTTATGACTTTAGCAGTTTTCATAATAATTCTCCTTAAAATTAATATTTCTGTCTGTTTTCTATCACTGAACCAAACAGGTAATAATCATGAGTTAAAAGCATATCTTTAGCAAACTTTTCATTATTGAAATTTAAATGTCTTTCTTTGAGCAATTCAATTTGCTAATCAATTGTTAAAAATTCTTGCGGTTTTTTATTCATATATTTCTCCTAAATGCAAATAGAGGACTTAAGATATATATCTCAAGTCCTCTATTCACAGCCAAACAAGTTAGCCATATCTTCTTGAGATATATAATAATATAATAGTGTTATTAAGTCAAATAAAAAGTGATCTCAGGAGCTAAATATATTGGAATGATTGAGGTGCATTATTTATACCATAGGATTTCAAATCTTTTGGTTCCTGGTATTTAATAACGTTTTTTAATTTATAAGCGACTGCCTGTTCGCTGTTGTTATAATATCTATCAAAAAATGTTTTGTTAATACCTGAGTATTCATGTGTAATATTCCATATTATTTGAGGATTATCAATTAGAACATCCTCAACTTCAGCTTCACCGACCACTTTTTTAATAGGGGTAGTAGAGTATATTACAATTCTATCAACATGTTGTTTACACGCTTTTTTTCTGAATTCATATAATTTTGTTCCATTCATTATATTTTCGACATGAATGGGATTGATTGATAATAGTATTGAACACATTGTATATATCACTCCGTCCTTTTTTATTATATGGTAATATTTTACTATGATTAATGTTTTATTGCAATAAAATTCAGAACAGTTGTTCTAATTGAATAATAAATTAGAAATGCCGCCTTTTTCTGCAATTGTTGTAAATTGTTTATTGGTTAACTCAAAAAATCCCCAGTATTGACTACGCTGTAACCCTATATCTTCTATTAAGTCATGACGAACAATTCTTTTTACTAAAGCACTATTATATGTCATCTTAATAGCTTTGCATTTTCCTCTGTTAAACCAATGATAAAGATTATTTTTATCAAATACACTATATTTACATGCATAGTTATAGAATTCATCAAAATTCGGAAATTCACTCTGGTCCTTAACATTTTCAACAACACATATTGATGTCACAACCGAAGAATATTCGGCATTTTTTGAATTGTCAGCAGTTCTATATATAACTACAATATCTCCATATTTTAATCTTTGCACAGCTTCCATTGAACAGACATATATCTTGTGAATTGAATTAGTATAGGAAACATCTTTTATTATGTTTTTATCCTCTGTTGTTAAAATAGAGTCTGGAAACATAATAGAATGATATTCAGGATAGATACTTAATAAATATTTCCTAGATGAATTCAAATTAATAAGAGGAAAATCTTTATTAATATCACCAGTGATTTTTTTCATTTGTTTTATATATACGTTTTCTTTATGCGAATCAGTTCCTTTTGTACCATACAATTCAAATCCAAATTGTTGAACTAAATTAATAAGGGAATTATGCTTTTGATAAATAGTAACATAGCATATGTCAGCCTCTTCATTTACTGCATAGTCTGTAATGATTTTTATAAATTGTTCTCCCATTTTGGTACCGTGCGCTTCGATTTTAAATGTTCCAACTTTTAAGATCCTTTTTGCCAATATATTAGGCGTTACATCATCAACGAGATCATATTCCATCTTGAGATATAGAAATCCGATTATTTTATTATTGTCATCATACTGGACAAATGCATCCTGTTCACTTTTTCTTTTAAACCAATCGTCAAAACCTGGATAGTCAGCTCTAAGAGATTGGAAAAAAGGGTCGTTTAAATCAACCTCTGAAAAAGTTTTATGTAAAATATTATTCAATGTAAGTACCCCTCCCTGTATTTTAAGTTAATTAATATTTCTGTCTGTTTTCTATTACTTTACCAATAATTTTAACTGGTTTATTTATAATTTCTTCATTAGTAAAATACATAGGTTCAAACGCTGGATTGTTAGGCAGCAGTCTTATACCATCCGCATACTTTATCAATCGTTTAACTGTTGCATCGTTACCATTAACCATAACAATAGCAATATCTCCTGATTCACAATCATCCTGGCGTTTAACGATAAGAATATCACCTTCACATATTCTTGGCTCCATAGAGCTGACTTTAACTTTTAATCCAAAATATTCACCTTTGGAGGCAGTAACGGAGTCAATTTCTTCATAATCAATAATATCCTCTATGGCTTCAATAGGAACACCAGCAGGAACTGAGCCAAGGACTGGTATGCGAATTCCTTTTTTAAAAGTCTCGTCTTCAGGCGATGAATTATCTTCTACTAGGTCAGCACGTCGACATCCGAATAAGTCACACATAGCATCAACTTTATCCATTCGAGGTGTTTTTACGCCATTACACCAGTTATATACAGAAGTTGTTCCAACACCAAGTTTTTTAGCTAATTCTAATTGTGTAATACCGTTAACTTTAAGATAGTGTCGTAAACGTTTTGAAAAAACTTTATTAAATTGTTTTTCTGGCATCTTAACCTCCTTTCTTGCTTAATGTTGTTCATAACCTCCTTGCATATATTTTAATTACAATATCAAAATTGAACCAAACAGGTAATAGTGGATATTATTCCCACATCTCCAGCACATAAAAAGTTGGTTCAAAGCCGATAGCATAGTTAATTTAATGAATCTTCAATATCAATGGTTAATGAAATAATACAATCTTTATCAAAGCCTCCATTTTTAACAATTTCAGATGGTATCTTAGGATATTTTTTGCCCTTAATAGAAAATCGCTGATTATTGTATTTAGAACAAATAGGGCAAGTGCTATTGGTTGTTAAAAATACAGTATCACACTTGAGTATTTTAGCTTTGTTTAATTGTTCATTAATTCTTACTAGGTTAGATATTCGCTTATCTGCAAATTGTGGATGACGTTTGCAAATATTATTAAATTCAACTTCAGCAGCTTCATATTGTTTATTTTGTTGAAGAAATTTAACAAGACGTAAGTAATCCTTTTCTAATAATGGAGGTCTGTCATACATATCAGATAGCTCATTAGAATGTTTTAAACAAGCAATAGCTAAGTCCATTTCTTTATTTTGTTTAAATGTTGTTGCTAATCTTTGAAGAGCATAGTACGAAGGTGTTCCATCTATCGTATCTTTAATCCCTATTTTTGTTATGTCATTTATACTTTTTATATTTGAGCTTTTAAAGTCTTTCTTAAATAATCCCATATTCAATATCCCTCTATTCTTCTCTATGTGCAAATATTTCAACTACCTGAACATCTTTGCACTGTTTGTCATAATCTCCATTTTCAATGTGTTTCATCTCATGATGGTACGCTTTCATAAGCTGCTCCAGAGAGTGCCTGGAGTTTAATACGATAGTATATGTATCATCATTACAATGCATAGTGTATGCCTTAATTGTCACAGGCATATCAGCGTATACAATATTAGTATCCAATTTCTTTTCACCCTCTTACTGTTAATCGTTGTTGTTAGACATTCGGTCAATCATCTCCTTTACAAACTGAATATCTTCTTTTTTAACCTTGCGTGATGCGTCAAAGAGAACTTTATAATCAGGGTTCTCATATAAGAACTGAGCCATATCTCTTGCATCATCATTGAGGTAGTAGGTATCTGGGATAACTTCTGTTGTTGGTTTTTTACCCAGAAGAAAATTCATATCTACATTAAAAGTATCTGCAACGGATTCCAGTAATTCAATTCCTGGTTCACGTTCTCCAAGAGTTTCAAAGTTGGGTTCTCTTTCTCCTTTTTCGTACATTCCAATAGCACTTCGGGATATGCCAAGTTTATCTGCCATCTGTTGTTGTGTTAAACCACTTTGCTCTCTTATTCTTTTGAATATATTAGGAAAATCACCCATCTGTTTCAACTCCTTCTATTTAGTATAGTTTAATAATAACACGTTTTGTGGAAAAATCAAGAAAAATTCCACAAAATGTGTTGACACAGTTCGTGGCAAATGATATATTATAGCTAAGCCACAGAACGTGGCACGAAAGGAGTGATAATTTGAATGCTAAAAAGATTGGTAGCCGATTAGTGAAGTTGCGTGGAACTAAGTCGCAGTCAGAAGTGGCAAATGCAGTAGGAATAAGCGACTCGGCATTATCAATGTATGAATGTGGCGAGAGAATACCGAGAGACTCAGTAAAGGTTAAATTAGCTCAATACTATGAAAAGACTGTACAGTCTATTTTTTTTGATTAATAATGTCACAATTCGTGACATCATTTCAAGCAAGTAATATAACAAGGAGGTGAGAGCGTGAAGCTATCAAGTATTGACCAAAAGATAGAAGACATATGTCTAAGAGCAGCAAGTGTAATGTGGAGCCATAAAGGATTATTGCTTTTAATATCCTGTTGGATATATCTGTTCTGGGTCGGAACATTTGGTTGTGAAACAGAATTTGGTGTTTTATTAACACTTGCTGCATTGTGCGTAATGTTTTTATGCATTATATGCCCATCAATCTTTGTGTAATAAGTAATAAAGCTGAAATTAAAACTAATGAGAAAATAATGCCAATGAGTAACAAAAGAATATTACCAAGCATATAAGCAATAAGTAAAAATTTGGATTGGTATTGTTTTCTGTTTAATCGGTACGAAAGTGAATGTGTTTTTAGACCAAGAATAAAACTACAAACATTATATTCGTGATATATATGCCGGCATAGAAGATTGAAATTATATTGATTTTTATTTTGTTGAAAGTAATATGCATATTCATTTATACGAGAACCAGCGTAGACAGCATTATCACTGATTAAGCCAATAACTTTATCAACAGGTGCTTTGGAATAATCTTTGAATAGATAAGGTTCAATAAGGCTGAACAGGGGGAAAATTAATTTTTCGTAGCGTTCTTTAATATTTGCATACTTAGGAGTTCTCCAAAATATGTACAAAGATGCAATTACAGATAATGAAACAGCAATAGATTCAATGTCTTGAAAGTTTATGTTCATAGTAAAATACCTCATTTGTTACTCGGCTACGGCAATAGCCTGTAATTAAAGTATAGGAGCTAGAACAGGATTAAACAAGATATTTATACAAGGAGCAAAAAAGATGAATGTAACAGCAGTAGCAATAACAACGATTATCTGCATAACAATATTAATTTCATGCAGAGATGATAAGAAGAGGTGATATTATGGCACATTTTAATTCAAGTGAAGCAAGAGCAGCACAAGATAAGTATTGCAAAGAGAATGGATATCCACACTTTGCACCAGAAAGTGGAAAATGTTGGAGTTGCAATAATGATATTTATGCGCAGATTAACCATGACGGATATAAAACTGGAATTTCAGTAGAAGAAGCCGGCTCAACATTAATAACAGGCTGTCCACATTGTCACATATCATATTGCGATTAAAAGCAGTAATCAGGACAATCAGCAGAAGCATATAAGACAGTAAGCTTCGATGAGGTGAAATAGATGAACATAGTAATAAAGATTATAGAAGGTGACAAGATTATCGATTATGAGTCGCTTTCGGATAAGCAGAAGAAGGAATATGGACAGAAACTTAATGAGCAGGCATTAGCGGCATTAGGGTATGTCAGAAAGGAGTAAGAGGATGTAGAACATTTTGAAGTAAAATAGTGTTCTGCAAATAAGAATATGATGTATACAGAGGCACAGCAGCATTTTAATGACACTGAAAGAAGTAAGGACTGGATTACATCACTTGTGGCAGTTCCAGATGATAATTTGTATCAACGATTATTTGAATTATCAAAGCAGTACGGAATGATAAAGGCAGAATTTTACGTTGATGTGTCATCAACAGACAACATTTATGTAAAAGTGTGTAAATGCAACATTACAAATGAATAGAAAAAAGCCGGCACTGGAATGCCGGCAATTTCATGAGTACATATAAAAAATCACTTTTAATTATTATATGAAAAAACTCATAGAAAGTCAAGCATACGGGCGAAAACAGTCCGCTTTTGTAACTTTATTAATATATTAAAGTTAGAACATTTTAACAGGGGGCAGGTATGGCATACAGAAAAGATGTATGGCGTTTCCCTGGCTCTAATGAATATGAGTATAAGTTCATAGGTAATTATGGAGCAAAGGGAGAAAAACGACATAAGAAACAGAAAGCCTCTCCGGAACAGATAAGAAAACAAGTTTTTTTAGGATAAAAAGAGGCATTAGTTTGAAAGAGTATAAAGAGCAGGATAGTAAGGAACAAAGAAAAGAGAATACGAAGGTTAATAAAGGCTAACTTCAAAGAAGGTGATATGTGGGTGACTCTTAAGTATTCAAAAGGAACTAGAAAAAGTATTGAAGAGGTAAAAGATAATCTCACAAAGTTTCTTAACAGTATGAGAACACAATACAAGAAAAGAGGACATGCACTTAAGTTCATATATCGTATGGAAGTAGGTGCTAAAGGTGGAGTACATATTCACATTCTTATAAACAGAATAGACCAGGCTAATACGGATGAGATAATAACAAAGTGCTGGAAGAGATTTGGACATGTTAATTATCAAAATATATATGAGGCAGGAGGATATGCTGACCTTGCTGCATATATAGTCAAAGAGTATGAAGAAAATACAGAAGAGTATGAGCAGCTTAGTCTGTTTGAAGAGTATGAACAGAAGGAACTCATAAAGTATTCAAGTTCACGTAATCTTATACGACCAGAGCCGGAGAGAACAGATTACAGCCGGAGAACTGTCCGTAAGCTCATTGATGACGGACCAAAACCAGCAAAAGGATATTTCATAGACCCTGATTCTATAGTGAAAGGGCAAAATCCATATACAGGTATGAGTTATCTGTATTATACGGAGTACAGGCTTACAAGGGATGGCCCACACCGGGAGGGATAATATGAGGCATGTAAATATATACACGGAAACAACATTTAAAGGATTAAAAACACAAAATGGTGTTATTGGCTATGTATTAGAACTTATCACAAATAAAGAACCTATAACGCTTGACAGCACAGAGATACTTCACGATATGAAACCAAACAGGGCAGAGCTGGCAGCAATAATTAAAGCTTTAAAACGTATGAATGAGAAATGTGAATTAACAATATTCACGGAGTCATCATATGTGGCCAATGCATTTAATTCAGGATGGATGGCTGCATGGAAAGAGAATGGCTATAAAACTGCAAGAGGAAAAGATGTGGCTAATCGTGAAGAATGGGAACAGTTAGATGAACTGCTGACAGGTCATATATATGAGTTCAGGCTTCAGGAGGAACATTCATATAGAAACTGGCTAAAGGAGCATGTAAACAAGGTAAAGGAGTATGAAAATGTTTGATATATTTGGAGAATTTGACAGTGCAGAAGAAATAAATGAAGCGGCAGCAGCACAACTGGCAGAAGGTGACATAGAAGCAATAATGACTATAGCAAGAGAGAATGGCATTGATGCAGATGATGCACAGGATTACATAGATGGCACTACGGATGAACTATGTTCACCACTTATGGCTGCATTTGGAAAAATAGAGGTAGAGGCAGCAGAGCTAAAGCCTAAGGAGATAATAGAAGACTGGGTTAATTACATAAAAAAGAGATGCACAGAATCAGAAGATATGGCAAGTGCAGTAAGAAGCAAAGGCAAGAGAGTTAAAGGTTGTATTGCCATGCTTCTTAAGTGGAGCTGGAAAAATTCTTATTCAGTAGATAAAGACATAATACATCTATCTGGTATAAAAGGTCCGAGTGCTGTCAAGATGGGTATTCCCGGAATGGCAACAGCATACAGGCTTATAGATGAATATTATCTTGGAGGTGATAAGCATTGAGAAAGTTAGAGGTATTAGCATATGCAGGACGTAAATCCAGGTCAGGAAAAAATACATTGATAGCAGATATTGTGGATATAGGTGGTAAGGAACATCTGATAATAGACTTATACAGCAAAAGAGAGCTTATATACAGAATGGCATTTAACGATATGGAATATGCTCATTATGATTATAAGAGTAAAAAATGGGATGCAGTAGTATGCTCATACAAGAAGCCACATAGAAACGAAATAAACAATGCCAATATAGGTGAAGAAGACAAGGAAAATATTTTAAAGTTTTACGGCAGGAACAAGAAAGATTATCAGGATTACACAGATATTATATGTGATATAGAGAACCTGGTAGATACAAGAAAAGACAAGGTAAGGCATGAAAGGGAAGGAAAAGAAAAAGAACAGTTGCTGAAACTTGTGCCAAAAGAACCAAAGATATTACAGGATGCAATAAATAGATATGCTAATCAGGGCAACATAATATATTACAAGCGAAAAGGTAACAAAGCTGATTATCATTGTTGTCAGTGTGGAATGGATTATACAAGGAGAAACAAATCATCAGAAAGTTATGAAGATTCAGTTTTTGCATCATTAGCCAAAGTGCCAAAAGTGTTTGAAACAGAAAACTGTCCATATTGTAAAAAATCAGGAACACTATTGCAGATGGGACATGCTAAAAGAACTCATCAATACTTTGAAATATTGTTATATCAACTAGCTAAGGATAGTAAGACACTAATGGTAACAGGATACAGTATTGATGTGTATAGAAGTCCATACAATGCATATAACATATCGAACAGAGCATATGCGATATCATTCTTAAGGCCCGGATATGAGAGAATATATCAGATATGGGGAGAGCACATTATAAAGTCAAATTACTTTAATATAGGCAAAAATTGCGACGTACATGAACTTGGCAGCAGTGTTATATCAGAGAGCAGTCTTAAGTATTTCCCATCAAATATGGGAAATCTTATATGTAATGCAGCAGAAAAGGAAACAAACCATGTAATAGCAAACTATAATGCACTTAGGACATATGCAAATGCACCGGCAATAGAAAGCCTTTATAAGATTGGATTTAATAATATATGCAGGAGTCTTATATGGAGCGGTGGACACACAAGAGATATAAAAAAGACGACCAAAGAGGCAGCAGATATACTTATGGTAAGCAAAGAAGGCTTTGGGTACATAAGAAAGAATATAGATGATGATAGGCGTATGTGCATAGTGAGGATGGCAAGTCTATCTGGAAGGATAATACTATTCAGATAAGTGATAAGGACCGAGTACGGATCCAGCTAGGTAAGGATGCAGCCGGTGATTATAATATATATATATGGGATAAAGACGGAAAATTGATGTTTGACCCGTTGTATGGCATTCAAGAGGCTGGCATTAAGAAAGCAATTATCAGAAATGATATGGTATCTGATAATGCCGCCATATCCGGAAAGAAGCTGGATATATCCATATGCACCTTGAGGCATTCCTGCTATGCTACTAGGATTCTGTGTAGTTATAACGTGAATATATAATGGTTTATGAGAGCTAAAAAGCTCACTATCCATATTTATACTATCTCCAGAGCTAATACCATGGTTACTCGTTGTTCCAATAATATTACTGTTTAGGAAACATAAGAACATATTTTATAGAAAAATTAAAGACGAAATCTCCAGGCATGGCTTTTAAAAATTTAATAAAGTTATGTCTGTTAATCATACACTTTTGCACTGTTTATCAGTGCTTTTTTATATCAATAATTATGCTCATAAAGAGCTGATTATAAATATCATATATCCAAGGAGGACAAAGACATGTTAGAAATGACAAAGAAAATTATCCTGTCAGGTACAATCAAAACAGGTACAGGAACGGACAGCAAGCAGGTGATGTATTGCAATTCATCATTATCAGAGGATGGAGGAATTAGCATTACAAAGACAATTAAGGATTCATCTGTATATTATGCAGATAAGGCAGCTTATGATGAAGAAGTCACAGCATTTGACAATAAGTTTGATGAGCTTGTTAGAACTGCATACGTAGAGAAAGAGGAAACGGCAAAAGCAAATGATTCAAAGCAGGAAACAGAGCAGACAACAGAAAAAACCAAGGAGGATAAGTAATATGGATAGAATTAAAGCAATAGTAGTTGCAATCGGTAGTTTATTAATGAGTGCATTAGGAGTGTTAGCAGTACCAGTGCTGCTTCTTGTAACGTGTAATTTCATTGATTATATAACAGGCCTTATAGCTTCAAAATTCAGAAATCAGGAAATTGATAGTTACAAGAGTATAAGAGGAATTGCAAAGAAAATATGTATGTGGCTTTTAGTGGGAGTTGGCGTAATAGTAGACCAGCTCCTTTTTTATTCTGCAGATGTTGCAGGAATAACATTACCATTTACATTTTTAGTGGCCTGTGTAGTGGCTATATGGCTCATATGCAATGAAATTATAAGCATATTAGAGAATATAAATGATATCGGTGTAACACTTCCACCATTCTTACAGCCTATTGTAAGTAACCTTAAGAGCCAGGTGGAAAAGAAAGCAGCCGTAGAAGATATTAATAATAATTCAGAAAAAGAAAGCGAGGAATAAGATTATGAAAAGAGGAATAGACATAAGCAGGCATCAGGGAAATATTGATTTTGATTATATTAAGGAGAATTTTGATTACGTTATAATTCGTTGTGCTTTTGGCAGCGATTTAAGCGAAGATGACAGCGAGTGCGGACAGTGCGACAGCATGGCACAGACATATATAGATGAATGTGAGAAGAGAGGTATTCAGTACGGATTATATATTTATCAGTATGCTGGCAATAATGAACAGTCGCTGAGTGAAGCAGCACATATCAGAGAGTGGTTTAATAAGTGCAATCCAGTTATGGGATTATGGCTTGATATTGAAGACGCAGACGGCTATAAGGCTGAGCATGACATTGATTACCACGATACACAGGAGTTTGCACTTACATGGCTTGATGCGTTATCAGACGTAACTGCAAAGGGTATCTATGCAAGTCACAGCTGGTTAAATGACTACATGAATGTAGATGAGCTTATAGAGCATGGCGCTCTTATCTGGGAAGCACATTGGAATGATGATGAAGAGATATGCGAGGATAAATTCGCTATGTCACAGGAAAGCAGTGATTATTATCTTGCAGATGGCACAAGGGTAGATTACGATATTATGAGAGATGAAGTCTATGATATGCTTACAAGAGCAAATGAATATGATCATAGAGATGATAATGTTGAGGACAACGATAATGTCAATGAAGATACTAATACTGATACAGAGCAGTTACAGTATCAGATTGGAGATTACGTTGAGTATGACACAATATATGCTTCGTCTACATCAGAATCTGGACTTGCACCATCAGATGGATTTAATAGTGGGATAATTACAAGGGTTATTCCTTGGGCGGTCAATCCTTACTTAATCAATGATGGAACAGGCTGGGTCAATGATGGATGTATTGTATCAGCAGGCAACAATTCAGACGGTGAAAGCAATGAAGAATCTGAAACTGACATAAAAGTAGGTGATAAGGTAAGAGTGCTTCTTAATGTTGATTATGATACAAATAGAGCATTTAATCTTTATTATGATGAATATGATGTTATCCAGGTTAATGGAAACAGAGCAGTTATCGGTATTGGCAATACTGTAACAAGTGCGATAGATGTGCATAACATTGAAAGAATATAATGATGTTGTACATTTAAAATCTCTGTGATACTATACACATATAAATAGGAAGAAAAGCTGTATATCTTATTGAAGTATGGTCCACCATACTGCGAGATGATCATTGCTGCCAAGGCAGGATTCGTTTGCTTTATTTTAATGGGATATTCAAGTCTTTTTTCATAATTCCACATATCAACATACCTCCATTTCCCAAGGCATCGGTGTTGAAACCCACATCCAGTAGTTATCGTTAGATATGTGAAGTTTATCAAGAGGTCCATAATAATCTGCATATTTTGTCATATAATTGCAATATTTATCCTTGATCTGGGCATAATATTCTATAGCTTCCATATCATTAGGATGTGTATCAAGGTAAAGATTAGTTTCAGTTAATATAAAACCAAGCTCATATATATTCTTCATTAGTGCATGCTTGTCGGCAACGATATTACAGGAATTATTTCTTTGCGATAAAGGCATAGGTTGAATATTTGTACATGAAGAGCGGCGCTGCATATCCATAGGCGTATTACAATTAACATTCATTGACTGGCTGTTCATATTATTTATATTACTCATGTTATTCACATTATTCATACTGTTCATATTACTCATATTATTCATGCTATTAATATTATTCATGTTCTGATACCTCCAAAAGGTTTGTTAAGAACAGGAAATAAAGTACCATATTTTAAAGCTCTGCATGGGTCATACAATTCTCCCCATTTTTGCCATGGTACATAGCACATGGCAAGAGAAAATGTATTCTGCATTTTCATAAACATACTCCAGTTATAAAGAATTCATTACATTATATGTAATATATTTTTAGATGACACAGATATCATATCGGGTTATGGATAAAAACAAATAGATATTGTCAAATGATATACGAAAAAATAAAAATATACTTTTGAACATTGCATGAGTTTAGGGTGTATGCTATTTATAAATGTTATATATCAGTGTTGAAAATCAGATATATATGTAGTTATATATAAAGCTATATTTACGAGTTATATACATGGTTATATATAAAGTTGAAAATTAGCTGGCAGTCAGGACAGCTATGTGATATGATTAATTGAAATTTTACTATAGCGAGGATTAATTATGTGGGAGAAAATTAAAGCATTTTTAAAGAAAAAAGATGTTGAAGTATCGGTTAAAAGATATGGAATAGACGCACTTGGGGCAATGGCTCAGGGATTGTTTTGTTCGTTATTAATAGGAACTATACTAAATACTCTGGGTACACAGCTTCATATTGGATTTCTTACTAATACAGTTGCAACAATAAGCGGTGTTAATTATACAGTTGGAGGTCTTGCATCAGCCATGAGCGGACCGGCTATGGCGGTGGCTATAGGGTATGCACTGAAATGTCCGCAACTTGTTCTTTTTTCGCTTATAACAGTTGGTTTTGCATCTAATGCATTAGGTGGTGCAGGTGGTCCATTGGCGGTATATTTTGTAGCTATTATTGCAGCAGAAGCAGGAAAATTAGTATCGAAGGAAACAAAGATAGATATACTTGTAACACCATTAATAACGATAGGAGTTGGAACAGGGGTGGCAGCATTGATAGCTCCACCGCTTGGAAAAGCGGCTATGAAAATAGGTGAGGTTATAATGCTTGCAACTAATCTTCAGCCTTTTCTTATGGGAATAGTGGTATCAGTTCTTGTCGGAGCAGCACTTACATTACCGATATCTTCGGCAGCTATTTGTGCAGCATTTGGACTTACAGGACTTGCAGGAGGAGCAGCTGTAGCAGGTTGTTGTGCCCAGATGATTGGCTTTGCGGTTATGTCTTTTAAGGAAAACGGATGGGGTGGACTTGTTTCACAGGGAATAGGTACATCAATGCTTCAGATGGGAAACATAATAAAGAATCCAAGGATATGGATTGCACCGATAGTAACATCAGCAATAA
>ENA-OOXC01001133-OOXC01001133.1-human-gut-metagenome-genome-assembly--contig:-NODE-1133-length-17161-cov-3.473693_pt1 | contig 17161 bp, 17 predicted proteins | sample MGYA00241578_ERZ501325 | MGnify/ENA primary metagenome ERZ501325 (study PRJEB25962, sample SAMEA2042737) | human gut metagenome | biome: human gut; feature: human-associated habitat; material: faeces...
ATTTATTGATTGGTAACATGCGGACATTCATTTTGGGATATATTCGCTTGGCTTTCTCCACAATCAGGCCGAGAACTTTTGGCGAACTGCCCATAAACATGCAGCGGCCGCCTTTTTCATTGAGCCGCGCCATCTCAAACTCAAACAAATCCCAACCTGCCACGCGCTCCCTGGGCTGCGAATGGGCATTAAGGATACGGCAAGCTTTTACAATGCTCGCGCCGTCGGGAATAAGATAGTCGCCATTCTTCAGCGCCTCAGCAAATAGTTCATCTTTCTGAGCCGTATTGAAAGAATGGGCGTTGATAGTATTTATCAGCTTCTTGCCTTGCGGAATGTCCTTCAGCGCATCCTTAGATTCAAGGATGCGTAAATCACTAAGTCGTAACATATTGTTTGGATTAAAATTAATCGGAAATGAAAATAATTGCATTTAATCTTGCAAATATTTTCGGGATATTTGGTTGCTTAATCTTATCAATCAAAGATTCATTTGCTAAATTCTTCCAATATCCTGCAAATGTTTTTCTCAAAGACATCAAGCGTAAATCTTTCTTCATATTTCTTGCGCCCTGCTTGCCCCATTTGCTGACAAAGCATTCTATCGTTTATCAGTTTCTCAATAGATTCAGCCAACGCTATACTGTCTTTCTTTGGTACAATCAGTCCAGTTTTTCCGTTGTCAATAATATCTGGTATCCCTGCTTCACTGGTGGATATACAGGCTAAGCCATATTGCATGGCCTCAAGAAGGACGAGAGGGAAACACTCGTTATGGTAGAATGTCGGGAATACAAAGATGTCCGTATTTCTGAAAAGCGCATCTTTTTCAACTCCATACTTAGCTCCCCAATACATGATTGCGTTACATTTCACCCCCCGTTAAACATTTATTAACACAATCTGCAAAATGCTTTTCAAAAGCGGAAAGAGTGTAATCACGCTTAAACATACGGTACCCTTCTTCTCCCATCTTTTCACACAAGTCTTTATCTGTTATGAGCACTTCTATACACTTGGCTAACGAGATGGGATTTTTCTTTTCGCTTATCAGTCCATTTTTGCCATTTTTCACAACGTCAGTAATTCCACCTTCATCAGTTGTCACAATAGGCAACTTATGCTCCATTGCTTCGAGATTGACCAGTCCGAAAGTCTCGTTGTGATAGAATGTAGGAAACACGAAAACGTCTGATTGCTCAAAAACCGCATCTTTGTCAACACCGTATTTCCTCCCGATATATAACGCCATATTATTTAAGTAGCGTTTTTCTACTTCAGCCTTGAATCTTGCAGAGTCAATCTCAGATGTTTCACCGCCTACGAAGTTGCAGATAAATGAATAGCCCTTATCTTTAAGTATTTTCAGGGCGTCAAGCAATACTATGACACCTTTACTCTCAAGAAGATTAGAAAGGAACAATATCCGTGGAACAGCGTTGATTGTTCTTTCTTCTTTACTGTTGGCAGAGATGTTTTCAGGTATACCGTTTGGACAGAAAAAAACATCTTCACGCTTTACATATTTTTTTACGTCATCGTAAAGCTTTTCAGACAGAAGAATAACCTTAATACCCTTGAAGAATTTTCTGTAAAGGCAGTCGTCAAACTTACAGTTCTGCCTTGTCGCAACGCCTTTGTTATGGTAGTGTACGACGACTTTGCAGCCCATCCGTTTCAGCATCTCCACAACAATGAAGTCCTTATAGAATGCGCCTCCGCAAGCGTTGGGCGTTACATATACAAGTTGTGGCCTTAGCTTCCTGACTTCCTTACGGATTTTTCTTAATAAACCGATGAAGTTTATAAGTTTCTTCATCCCCACTTTCCCTATGTCCGCAAGGTCTTTGGCGGTAGACAGGTTTATATAATGGCAGTCAAACTTTCCGTTTACGAGTTTGCTGTCATGGATGTATTTGCCCATCATTGCCGCCCCGTGCACGGGAGGTGGGAGATGAAGGATGAAAAGGACTTTTGGTCTATTGTTTATAGCTCCCATTTGCTTATTTTCTTTATTGATTTTGCCGGATTTCCTACGATTATGCTATCGTTTTCAAATTTTTTACCGGATACTAAACTACATGCACCGATGACACAATTACTTGGTATTACAGAGCCTTTCAATATCGTTGTTCTACAGCCAATCCATACTTTATCTCCAAAAACTATTTCACGTGGTTTGTTTATTATATTGCCATTTTCGTCAAATATTTTGTGATTGTCTGAGTCCATTATAAGGCAATTCCAAGAAAATTGAATGTCATTACCAAATGTAATTTTCTTATAACAATTTATTTGGGATGAAGCTGAAATAGCAAAATTGTTTCCTAAATGAAGTTGTCCTCCTTCTGCAACATATATTTTGGTTCCATGTCCAATGTGTGCTGTACCATTAAAAATAAGTTTCCCATTCTTAGCAAGTTTAAGTAAAGTTTGGTCTTGTGAGCCACATACAGGTACTTCATGGAAACCGATACGCACCATTGCTGTTTTTATGTTATTGTGATTGTTTAACAGAATTTTGCCCCCCCCATTTTAATTTTAACATTATAGGATATCCAAATAGGTAATTTATATGCTTGTTGTAAAGGTAAATGATGAAAATCAAAACAAATTGTCTTTGGAATAGACAACAATATTTTAAGTAATTTCATAACTAAACTATAATATGTAAAATTGAGTTGTCAAAGACAACGATTGTGGAATATCGTGTGATTTTTGAAGGATTCTTTTTAATTAGTTTATAACAATATTTACAATGTTTCTGATTAGTTGATTTAAAATAAACAACTAATAGTCATAATTTTTAATGTAAAAGATACATCAAACGGCTATATATTCTTATACTAAGACTACTGTATCTCATGGCAGATTTATACAACCTGCTTTCTATATTGATATCTTCTGGGAACAAAAAAGTTTTTGCTCCTTTTTTATCAAAAATGAATTTAAATCTACTCCAGCGTTTACAATTTGTCCCTTCGCCGTCAAATCCATTGTTGTTTACTTTACTTATTATTGGGAAAAGCGATAATTTATCTTGCAAGAATTGGTTAAAACAAAAACGTATTGCCCATGATTGGTTTTTGCCATGCTTCCAATCATTCAACATTTTATGGCAGTCAGAGCCGCCCCAACGATTAAATGCTTTTCCTAACTTGTCATATTTGTTCCAATCTTCCAACTGCCAGTCAACACTATTCCAACGATCTTTCCATGTAGCCCATCCCCATGAACTGCTCCTTGTACAGAAGTAAGCGTCATAATTATATCCGACAGGAACTTTCACCTTATTAGAATAGCCACATATAGAAAAGACTTTTTCGCAGTGTTCGTACTGTTTAAGTCCTTGGTTCATAAAGGCCAAAAAATTTTTGGACACTTCCAAATCATCTTCTAATACAATAGCCCTACCATATTTGTTTATTACTTGGCTTACCCCAGATATAATTGATGGACCCAATCCTCTGTTCGCTTCGGCAAATGTATAATGTAGCGATTTAAAGCCTGTTATTTGAGAAACATATTGGCGGACATTCTCTACTTTCTCTTTCTCGCCAACTTTATATGGTCTTGCCCCATCAACAAAAATGTAGAGATCGCTATTTTCAGATTCACTATTAGCTTTAAGTGATTCGATTGTTTTACGTAAAGAAATGCATCTACAAAAAGCAAAAACTATAATTGGTGATAACATATTTGTCCACTTGAAAATTATTAATTTTAATGAAAATCATCATATTTACAGTGCCTTAAATGACACATAAAACGCTAAAATAATTAGAGTAGCTATAATAGAGAATAAAATGAGATCTACGATTTTGAGTTGTAAAACTCATTTACTAGTTATGTTTTTATGTGTAAATAGATTTAAGTGATACCTTTTTTAGAATCATTTTTAATGGCGATGATTACTGTTTAAAATAGCATCCTTTCAGTCTGCAAAACACGACTTTTCGTCTCGCGAAAGTTCACATTTTAAAATATAAAAGGATGCCTTTTGTATATTTGTCGGGAACAGATGACAAACCGTAAGTAAACATGTTTAAAATACGATGAGCCGTAAGCGTCTGCCTTTAAAAGGGCACATATAATTCCGTCAATTGATTGGTAGGTGATATTTTAAAATTACACTAATTAACAGTATAGATATTGGCTAAATATTCTTTATCATATCATTAATAAATGTTTCAACTTGAACAATACTTGGTAAAAATTTTAATTTTAATGATTGCCTAAAAAAAGCATTGCTCTTTCTTATAAATTTATAATTATTCCAATACGGTTCAGATAATATCAATTTTTTGAATTTATAACCATTAGAACTCAAAGAAAAAAATAAATCATGCCACTGTTTGGCTATTTTATTCGGCGAATATAATTTAACACGTTCTTTAGCCACTTTACCCAATCGTTTGTTCAATTCATTATCTTCAAACAAACGTATAAGTTGTTTGGCAATACCTCTTATGGTAAATGCAGTAAGTCCAGTTTCTCCATTAATTATAGTATCCAAATGACCATTCCAGCCTTTTGTAACAACAGGTAATCCAACAGAATTCATTTCAATAATTCCCATACCAAAAGTTTCAGTTTTGGCAGAGGGATTAACTATTCCAACAGCTGACTCTGAAAATATTTTATATTTTTCTTCTCCCATTAATCCTAACATGTGAATATTTTTCTTTATCTTACCATCAACATTACATAAATATGGATATAATTCTTTTTCTAAATTTTCATCTGCAAGTCCCATTGGGCCAAGTTTTGAATTTTTGTTATACAATTTTCCGGTTCCGATAATATTTAACTCAGCTTGCGGGTATTTTCCCTCAACAATTTTCCATAATTTCAATAATTCAATTATCCCTTTTTGTTTTATTATGCTACCCATATAGACAGCTGTAAAAGGCTTGTATTTCCTTTCTGCATCACAAGATCTATCAGGTACGGCATTATAAATAAATGTACTTTTTTCTATTACATCGTCATCATAATAAAAATCATACATTTGTTTTCCGACAAAAACAACGCCTTTGACCCAATTACTGTTAGTTAATATTTTTGATATGTGTGCGTTAAAATAATTATGCGCCCAACAAATAAGCGGAACTTCGTATTTTGAGTTAACTTCATAGAAATTCAAGTCATTCGGAGTTTTTAAAATAAGAAATTGGACATTATCTTTTTTAGCTCCACGTAAAAGCTCTTCTTCACTTGATACGATTTTACATATACATCCATTTGGCAATGTCAGTTTCGTATCCGAATAAACAATAATATTCAGATCTTTATATAAGACTGCCAATTGGTAAATAAGAATAGAAAAACAAAATTGTGTCCCTCCATATCCGGGATTGCCATTAAATACAAGACTTATATCCGTATTCTTGTTTCCATAAAAAGGATGATAAAAACCTACAAGCATATTGGTGAAATTTAATATATATATCTAATAAACCTGAATATAAAAATTGTATATGGTTGTATAATAAGTCTGTCTTTTAGCCAAAACAAGAAATCATGGAACATTATGTATTTTGCATCCTTAAAATATTTCCACCTATTAAATTTTATCCTTTGAAGATGCTGTATCGGTGCATTTATGATTTCATGCATTTTTTTTGACCATACATCATATTGCAAGTCATTCGTAAACTTGCGATAGGAAGCGTCATAAATGTAAGTGTAATGTTCATGTTTTTTAATGATATCTTGTATAAGTTTGAAAATCTCATTTGCACTATTTTGTTTTACAACGAATCCATTTTTTTCATTATCAATTAAGTCAAGGCTTCCATGTTTGGCATTTGATATTATTGGTATACACCCCCCTCTCATGGCTTCAAGTAAAGTTATAGGACACCCTTCACCACGTGACGGAAGCAAGAAAATATTTGCTTTTGAAATTATGTCTTGTGAAATGTTACGTGGAACAGGCCCAAATGCTTTAATACGGCTGTCGTACTTATTGACACAATCACTTACATTTCGTGTTTTTGCAAGAGGCCAATTAGCACCCGGAAGTGTAATTCCTCCAATCCAATAAAACTCAAATTGCAGTTTTGTCCGTAACAGTTTTTTTAACACCATACATACGATATCTGCACTTTTCGATATAGAATGTCCGCCAGGATAAACTATTCTTAGAATCTTTGCGCCCTTTTTTTGCTCAATGTTTGGATTGCTTATCGTAGGCATGAAGTTGTATATTATTTTGGACTTATTTTTATCATTTACATGGAACCAATTATCTAAATTTTTCTTTGCAAACGTAGATAATACTATTGCAGAATCTATATAATTTGCATTTAAACCAGCAGTCCTTAAAAGTTTTCCATCTACAAAATGTGCAATAGAAATTATCTTAATTGAATCATTTAAGTATGGAGATACTAATGCCAATAAAGGTGATGCACTATTTATTATTATTTGTGGATTACATTTTTTGATTAATGATATAAACTTAAGAGCATTGGAAACATTGAGATCATTCATGTTAAAATGAACAATTTCAAAATCATCGTCCTGTTGTTTTTGATAATTATCATTTGTTACGATGGTAAATGTATTGTTATCCTGAAAGGCTTCTACAAAATCATGAGCATACGAAGCGATTCCACCTTTACCTGTAATGAAACTACTTGTGCAGAATAAAATATTCATATGTCTATATTTCTATTGAGGATTATTTGAAAATAATTTTGAATACTTATTTATCTCATTCTTATTTCCATTAACATCGTTTAACAGTGACAGCGTTAAAAAATCCTTCATCTTGGAATTATTGACAAGTGACATTATAGCGTTTGCAATACTTGTATCAGACATTTCACAAATAATTCCAGTCTTATTGTTTTCAATATTGTCACTTACGGAAGGATAATTTGTAACAATAATAGGTTTGTGCAATATTTTTGCTTCGTCCAATACAATGCTTTTACCCTCAAATCTTGACGTTTGCAATACAAGGTCACAATTTTTGATATATGGGTATGGATTGGCACGTTCTCCAAGTAATAGCACCTCGTTATGAAGTTCTAATCTATTTATTCGCGTTTGAAGTTCATTTTCCAATTCACCTTTCCCTATTATATACCACTTGAATTTTAAATTGTATTTTTTCAAAATTAAAGCGGCATCGATTGCTAAATCAAATCCTTTTTGGCTCGACAAACGACCTATGGAAAGTAATTTTGTTGTTTCAGGATCTGCCTTGTTGTATTCCTTTGGATAAAACTCATTGGCCATTGTATTTATAATCTTGGCGGACGAGATATTCTCCAAGCACATAAATTTACCTTTAGCAATCATTGGAAAATTTCTTTCTAATGCTTTGACACATACTTCAGAAATGGTAACGACATTATTAGCAAAGTCAAAATATCGTGTATCAAATTTTGCATTAGCAGATAATTTATTATAATCATTATGCACCCACAAAATTTTCCTTTTTGCATTGACTTTATCTATAACATAATAATTTGTCATTCCATTCATAAATGAAACAGCTACATCATATTCAGACTGGAGTGTCGGTATCTTATTTTTCCAGATTCTCCATGTAAGTTGACCAACATCGTAATCTGTTGTCCTTCGTTGTAGACGGACAATAATGTTTGAATAAACTTTATGTACTTTATCTATGAAGTTACATTCATTTTTTATATATGAACTATGAATGCTCCCAAGCGCAATTTTCAAATTCTTAGGAGCGTCAATCCTGTTTAGATCTTTAGGTACACTTGAATAAAACAGTCCTCCTTCATTGACAATCATTACATCAATGTCAAAATCATTGCGAGGCAACACGGACAATAATGAAATGAAACTTTTTTCCGCACCTCCAGAACCGAGTGACGGCATAACAAATAATATTTTCGTTTTCATCCTAAATATTTCTTTACATTTCGCTCAATCTTTTCAAGTAATGACAACATACGAAAATGTCCACCATTGATTAATTTCAATCTCAACCTATTTAAAGGCAATAATTCTGCATCGTCAATTGATAAAGGTAAAGAGCCGAAATCTTTTGTTTTATCATACAAGAACAATAAATTCATAAGACGTACAATAGTATTACTCAATGTTGCCTTATAATTTTCATAATCTTTTTGTTCACTATAAAATTTTACGATTGTTTCATATAGCTGTATATAATTATTAGTATAAAGTCCTAAAGCCGTTATGCTGTTCCCATTTGTTTTATTCCATATATACAAAGCATCGGGAACATAAACTATTTCTTTTGCAAAATAAAAAAGCCTTGAAATAAAACAAAGGTCTTCTCCTAATACAATTCCTTCTTCAAATCTTTGTGATGTGTTCTCTATTAATGTACGTTTAATGGCTTTTGCCCATAAAGCAGTATTAGTTATGCGCCATCCTAATAATTGTTTTAAATAATCTTGCTTACTATAAAATGGTGCTTGAACAGTTTTAAACACATCGTTTTTTTCCCAACGTATATAGTCACAAATAATAGCATCCGCTTTAGGATTCTTTTTAATGGCAGATTCAAATGTAGATAAATAATGCTCTTTAATATAATCGTCTGAGTCTATAAAGACAATCCAATCACCATGCGATAAGCTTAACAACTTATTACGAGTTGTCACAAGTCCTAAATTTTCTTGATGAAAAATTTTAAATCGTTTATCATTGAACGCAAAATTCTTACAGATTTCTAAAGATTTATCCTTACTTCCATCATCAATAATAATTACCTCAAAATCAATACATGTTTGTTGAGTGATACTACTTAAACATTTTGGTAAATATATCTCAACATTAAAAACTGGTATAAGAATTGAAAATAACATTATAATATATTTTAATCCATTATTTATAGCATTTACAAGGAATGTTTTAACGGGGATATTTCACACTTATGATACCATCTTTATGATTCAAACGGTTATAAATATATGGTTGGAAACTTGTAAATATAATTGCAGCATAATACCATACAAAAACTTCCGTTAATGCAGTACTTGTAACACCAGATATAAGGAAACCTAATATTAAAGCAATTCTTATTTTTTTTGAAATTGTAGAAAATATGTTGTATAATCTTTTTATAAAACAAATAAAAAAATCATTGTTGGAATTATCCCATAAGTTAATAGGTATGTTATTAAACTATTTTCAATTGCGCTAACTCCATATTTAATACAAAGTTGCTCAACACCGTTTGCGCCAATTCCTAAAAATATATCTTTAAAGGAACTGTTAAATAATATATAGAAAGCAACAAGTCTAGGCTCTGTTTTGATATCTATTTTATTAGCTTCAGCATTAAATAATTTTCCACCTAAATCAGAAGTTGAAATATAATCATATAATGGGAATAATACTAATATAAAAAGACACATATTAAATAGTGCTTTTTTTGAAATTTTGTTTTGATTATAAAAAACAAATATTGTAATGAATAAGACCATTAAAGTTGATGCTCGTGCATCAAACATAAATATTACATAAATACCTAATATATAAAGAAAAAATTTAAAATATTTAGGAAGAGTACTACATAATATATATAAAATAGTCATACCATGTATTAAAGCATTAAATAAAGGATGTATCCATAATCCTGTTGCTCTAAAACGGTTAAAATAAGACATGTCCCAAGAGAAAAAATTTATTTGCAAGTTATATTCAAGGATAACTACAAAACAATTTACTAAATATAATGTTATAGCAATAAATTTATAAAATTGGGCGTTTATAAAACTTTTACTTATTTGTTGTTTTTTGATTAAGAAATCAAATACGATTAAAGGAATAATATATCCAGAAACAACATGTACAGCTCTTACATCATGTAAAGATCCCAAAATATAAACAATACAGAAAATGACAATGTATTCGAGTTTAATATATAGTTCATTACTTAATATTAACGTCAATAAGAAAGGGATATAAGCTATTGTTTCGCTTCCAAAAGATAAATTTGGATATGCTGAACTGATTATCAGCCAAATAAGACATAAAAATTGGATTCTTTTAAACATTGGCTTCTATCATTTTTATTAGATGCAACGACTTGTTTAAATCAATTTTTCTCATAAAAATAGCATTACTTTTCTTTATTTTTACATAATCTAATTCGGAAAGAATTCTAGGTAACTTTTCTTCGGCATATGTTTTATTCCAATCAATATATCTTAAGTCGGTATGGACAATCGTATCTTTTAATGGACTATTATAAGCAATGGTGTGAAAAAAAAACTTCATCGCAACAAGATGTTAGTCTAAATCTTTTAAGGTAGCTTGGTGTTTTTTCTAAAAATGACATTATATAATCTATGAGTCTAAAATTCAAACTCCACCAATTACTTCCCTTATAGGCTTTGCAAACAAGAGGCTTCCTTATATTAAAATATTTAATAATTTTTTTTTGTATTTTGATACCATTTCTTTCAAACCTTCCACCCCATTTACCTCTTACATTTAACAATCCATTAAAATGATACAGCATGTATCTTGACGTAAAATCGGTATGCAAATCTAATTCCATATAAGATTTGTCATTATTTTCAAAGAATGCATCAAAAACTTTATTGCTTAATATAGGAAAATCTTGTCCAGAAATCAAATGATAGTAATCGAATTTTATTCGAGTTGACTTTACAGTACGTATAAGTTCTAATGTCAAATATATCTGTTCTATGCTACCCCATCTGACATTATAGCGTTTTTCTGTATAAAATACATGATCAGACGATAATGCTAAAAAATCTTTATAATTTTTAGTCTTTGAATCTACATGAATAAAAAAATAATGATTTTCAGCCGCCATCCGTTGAATAAGCATAGCTAATAATTCAACATTTGAATGCGTTTGAATCAATATTGCATGGTTTTTCATGAAAGATTTTCCTTTAAATATGCAATTGACTTGCCTTGAAGCGATTGAATAATATCTGTCATTTGCTGATAATCAGGAGCTTTATCTTCTTCTGTAAGATATAATTGTTCGCTTGATATGATTCTATCTGTAAGCTTGACTTGTTCCAGTAAAGTTTTTACCCTATCATCTTTTGGATTATGAATAATACTGTCAATAAACCAAAAATTTTTCCTGAATATTATAGAAAATGCAGTTCCGTGGAATGATGTAGTCAATACCATTTTAGCATATTTCACTAAATTCAAGAATACAATTGGTCCGGATTCATTACATAATGAAAGTCCGTCTTTCCTTGCATTTAGAGGTCCCCATGCCCGAGCTTCAATAATGTATACCGGCATACAATATTTTTTTGCGATGTCCATTACAGCTTTATTGACTTCATGGTCATAATGAAAAGCATAATAAAATATGTAATCGCCATGTATTATGGGTGAATTTAAATCAAAATAATGTTCCCAATCATTTTGAGTAAAGAGCATGGTTGGGTCAATAAGAAGTTCTATATCATTTCTTCCTGTCAACTCCTTAAATTGGGAGACAGAATTTTTTTCTCGTACAGATATTGCATAAAAATCATTAACTAAGTTTTTATATAGTGCTATATCTTTGGCTTTTTCTTTAATTATAGTAGCTCCAGTGGATACAGCGTATGCTATTTTCTTACCGTTTTCTACAAAATCAAGATAATATGCAGTATCGGCATCTGGACAACAAATATTCCATACTTGATCACTTCCTGCGATAAAATGCGAATAATCAAATTTCTCTTGCCTTAAATCATTATCAGAATGGTATTCTTTTGCGGAAAGAATAAAATTATTATTTATAAATGTATTGTAATATTGAGCTTGTTTTTTTAATAGTTTATAAAACATTATACTTTTGAACCAATAATGTAATCTACCGCGAATTCCTCGTTTTAAAGGATGGATTTTTGGTATTGTTTTGTACATCTCACGTGATCCTTGATTAGAAAAATCAATGATTTCATTATCATATCCCAATTTTAACAATGTCTGCTGAAGGGCAAATGCCTGGAGCTGTGATCCGCAATTATGAGATGCATGAAAAGTAATTATTCCGATTTTCATTTTAGCTTGCCTTTATAAAAACATTTTATGTACATTTGTTTTATTTTATTATTCACCTTATTCCTTTCTTTACTTTGCAAACCTAATGTATACACAAAAAAAGCTACAGATATTAAACATGCAAAACCAGTCAACAATAGATTCAATGTTGGGTCTGTAATGTTTAAGTATAATAAATAAGGAATTATAGGAGCGGTTAAAATTACCCACAGGACTGGTAAATACACTTTCTTTGCATAAAGAATAATTGATAATCCTGTTCGTTTTTTCGTAAAATATAATTTAAGGAAATGGGATAACAAGGTCATAATTAGTTGTGAAATAAATACCAAAGCTGGATTTCTGTCATATATAAGCATCAAATATGCTAAGGGCACGACCAAAAGCATAAAAGTTCCATTAGTCAGTTGAAAAGTTCTTATGATTCCAGATGCATTAACTGCATTATTTAATGGATTTGACAAACAATCTATCATAGCATTAATAAGAATTATCTTTAGGAAAAGAGATGTATATTCAGGTGTATGCGTTAACCATAAATCCAAAATCTTGTTTGTCAAAATTAAAACAGGTAAAGATAAAAAAAGTATGAGGAAAAAAGAAAATTTAGAACTTCCACAAACTAAATCATGCATGTATTGTAAATCTTTGGTCGCAAAAGACTTTGTAATTTGTGGATTAACTGCTGTTTGAAAATTTGTTACAAATTGTTGTATGGCTCCTTGAACTTGTACAGCAACCCCACGTGCAGCATTGACTACTGGTCCGAAAAATACATTTAACAGCATGTTCAAACCTTGTGTTACACCAACTAATGCTAAATTCCCGATAAGGTTCCAACTTGCAAATGCGCCCATTTCTTTAATTTTCTTACTATTCCAGACAAAACGGGAATGTGTTTCTTTAAAATGTCGATGACTGTATGATGTGTAAATAAATCTGATGCAAATGCTGACAATCAGAAGAAACAAAGCATATATTTCAAGTTTGTCGAATGGCAATATGTACAATAAATATACTATTAACAACTTTAAAGTGGCTTCTATAATACTAATGTAAGCAAAGGCGCTCATTTTTTCATGTGCAATAATTGTAGCATTGTATGGTACGCTAATTACATTAACTATCATTACTAAAATTGAACATTGGAAAACCCAAAATGCTGCCATAAATCGATCTTGTGGTATTACCATTTTGTTAAATAAGAACCATAATCCTATAGTTTCAGATAACAAAAAAATAATAAGGGCAATTATTATATGGATTATGACAGCGGAGCTAAATGTCAAATTAAGTGCTTGTATGTTATTTTTTGCCAGATCAAAATTTAAGAAACGTTGTGTTGCACTTGCCATTGCTGTATTCAAAAATGAAAACATCGCTACTACACCACCAACAACATTGTAAATTCCATAATCTTCAATTCCAAGAACAGACAGTACAATTCTACTCGTAAACAAATTGATTCCTAATAAGAAAATCATTCGTATATACAATAATACTGTATTTTTTACAATGACCTTGTTTTTCCCTGAATGATTTACCATTGTATACGAATATATTATTTTTTATATTGAGACCGTATATAAGAAATTATATTAATTTCTGTTGAATTTTTAGTAAAACATTTAATTTATACGATAATGGTGTTAATGAGAAAGCTGTTATGTTTTTTGGAGTAAAAACCATACATCTTACTTAATTAATGTATTATCGTCCATTGCTTAATAGCGAAATTCTTTGTAAAATCTCTTCATTATTAAGACAATACTCATAGTCTGCTATTTTTTTCAGGCCAGAAATGAGGCCTTCTTTTAAACCAAGTCTACAGGACATTTCATCGGCAAGCAATTCTTTCTTTAATAAATCTTCTTCTGTATTAGGGACTAAATAAATATGTCCTAATTCATGTGCTATCATTGCAAAACATTCAATTTCGGATAATTTAATTATTTCACAATTATTTTTATTACATCCTATTATTGGAGCTTTATTGATAAAGCATTTAAAGAAGAAATCCTTTTCACTAAAATCGAAAAAATAATGAGCTTGCATGATGCTTGAATCCTCACTTACAAATTTAATCTTGTAAATGGAAGATTGTTTAACTTCTTTCATTTCATTTATATGAGAATTGTACAACTTTGTAAATTCATCAAAAAGGGTCAAGCCGCTGTAATTTTCAAAATTCATTTTTTACTTTATTAGCATTTAGACATATTCCTTATCCTTATTGCAATACGTCTAATAAGATTAAAATATTGTTAGTAATTATTTATTAGCACTTATACCAATGATTGAAAAAATAAGTTTTATTATTTAGCTTTTTATCCAATAGCTTAATGGGAACGTTACTTGTATGATATAGCTTATGGATAGTTTCAACTTTAGGTATGTATTGGTTTAATATAACGAATGAAAAAAATTGCAATCTTTATTGTTTATATACAGTTCATTTTTGATATTAATAACGCATAGATAAACATAAGACCATACATAGAAAAAAATATATTTAAGGTGCATACTATTTTATATTGATATTAGAATATCAAAAGGACCTCTTTTTTATTAGCTTTGCCGGTACTCCCCCCCAGATTTCATCGTTACCTGTTGATTTCGTTAAAACAGCATTTGCACCTATAATTGTATTTTCTCCTACAACCAATATTCCTCGATTGCATATTATTTTTGCTCCTGCGCATAAAATACATCCTTTACTTAATACTATCCCCCGAAATGATGAATTTTTAATTCTTGGATCAATCTTGTACATATCTCCTCTTCCACATGTAACTTGATGAAATATCGTCACATTATCTTCAATAATTGTATTTGGATGAATAACTATTCCATTCAATCCATGAGGGAAAGATATGTTATTCCCAATGTTTTTAGAATTTGGTAATTCCGATTTCCCTATCTTTAATGCTAATTTTAACTTTAACTTATAATAAATACTTTTACTGTGTATTAGTGCATTTATATCTATAAAATGTAAAAATTATTTATTATCATTCATTATAGACCACAATTGCTCATTAAAGGATTATGTATTCTTTTTGTCTAAAGTACAATGTAATTTATGGATAATAATTAAACATTATACTGCATAACAAACCAATAAAAACAATTTTACTTGTGATGTATTTAATAAATAACTAAATGACCTATTGTGGCTAAATGAAAGAACGGTATTAATTACATAACCCGTTTGCGGAATTATTTGTTTCCTTTTATGACAGGCTTTTACATTTTGTTGCATTTTGAATGCTTTTACTTATGGCTTTCGCCTGCTTCCGACAAGTATGCAAAAGACATCCTTTTATAGTGTAAAAGGTAGTCTTTCACGAGACGAAAGACCATATATTACAAGCAGAAAAGACACCATTAAAAAAAGTAAACATCGCCATGCTACTTAAAATAATTCCGTCAACGGATACATCATATTAATCTCTTCTAAAAATATCCCTCGTATAAACCTTGTCTTTTACATCGTCCAAACAGCTATCATATCTGTTTGCAATGATGGCATGGCTTTGTTGCTTGAACGTGTCTAGATTGTTCACCACCTTGCTACCGAAGAACGTGCTGCCGTCTGCAAGTGTCGGTTCATAGATGATTACTTCCGCACCTTTTGCCTTGATACGTTTCATCACTCCTTGGATACTTGATTGTCTGAAATTGTCCGAGTTTGATTTCATTGTAAGGCGGTAAACGCCGATGACGCACTTCTTCTCCTCCGACGGATTAAAATCTCCACGGTTGTAATAGTCATAGTAACCGGCTTTGTGAAGAACACGGTCTGCGATGAAGTCTTTTCTTGTACGGTTGCTTTCCACTATGGCTTGTATTAAGTTTTCTGGCACGTCGGCGTAGTTGGCAAGCAACTGTTTCGTGTCTTTCGGCAGGCAGTAACCGCCGTAACCGAAGCTCGGGTTGTTGTAATGCGTCCCGATACGGGGGTCAAGGCAAACTCCGTTGATTATAGCCTTTGTGTCAAGTCCCTTCATTTCTGCGTATGTGTCAAGCTCGTTAAAATAGGAAACACGGAGGGCAAGGTAGGTGTTGGCAAAGAGTTTAACCGCTTCAGCCTCTGTCGTACCCATAAACAAAGTGTCGATATTTTCCTTGATTGCTCCTTCCTGTAACAATGCGGCAAACTCATGGGCGGCCTTGTCCAGACGCTCGTCACCTTCAGGTCGGCCTACTATTATTCGGCTTGGGTAAAGGTTGTCATACAAGGCTTTGCTTTCACGGAGAAACTCGGGAGAGAAGATGATGTTTTCGGTGTCTATCTTCTTTCTTATCATTTCCGTATAACCGACAGGAATGGTACTCTTGATTACCATTATTGCATTTGGGTTGACGCTCTTTACCAACTCGATTACTTCCTCTACATGGCTCGTGTCAAAGTAATTCTTAACCGGGTCATAGTTGGTTGGGGCAGCTATGACCACAAAGTCCGCATCTGAGTAAGCCTTTGCGCCGTCAAGGGTAGCAACAAGATCTAGAGGTTTTTCTGCAAGATACTTTTCAATATACTCATCTTGTATCGGAGACTTACGTTTGTTTATCAAATCAACCTTTTCCGGGATAACATCAACAGCCATTACATGATGATTTTGGCTTAAGAGAGTCGCAATACTAAGCCCGACGTATCCTGTACCGGCAACCGCTATCTTTATATTCTTATCCATAATTATAATGTATAATGATTTAAGCAATAATAATGTAAAAACATTTTTATAGCCATAGCATAACCAATATAATGAATTCGCGTATCTATTCTAATACAGTGCCAACAATGGTTATGAATTATACCATATCGACCAGACTTATCTTTATCTATGATTTAGAATACATCACTAAGACAGACTATCACAACATACACACCTCGCGAAAACAATCAACAAGCAGAGTAATTTCACTCTGGCATGTAACATATCGTGCAGGAAGCAATGGTGGAAAGACTTGCGAATAAATTCGTGTTGAGAAGTTATCTTACAATTATCGTGAATTGCGCGAATAAGTTCAAACCACCTCGACATACTCGGGGCTGACGTCGACGCCGACGGAGAGGAGGTTGGGCAGCTCTACGAGCAGGCGGCGGGTGCGTGTGCCGCGCAGCTTGAGGAGCCGGCCTTCGTAG
>ENA-OOXC01001160-OOXC01001160.1-human-gut-metagenome-genome-assembly--contig:-NODE-1160-length-16836-cov-1.845063_pt1 | contig 16836 bp, 26 predicted proteins | sample MGYA00241578_ERZ501325 | MGnify/ENA primary metagenome ERZ501325 (study PRJEB25962, sample SAMEA2042737) | human gut metagenome | biome: human gut; feature: human-associated habitat; material: faeces...
AACAATTGAATAAATAGAATATTAGTTCATTGGCAGAACGACCATATGTGTATGTAGTTGGTTCGATTCCAACATATTCTATTAGGTGAAATGGTAGTCCAAATGTCTGTTGGGTGGCTGAGGTTAAAGTGCATGAGGGTGAAATTGGGTAGCACGCTGTACAGGAACCTATTTTAATATAGCTGGCAGAGCAAAAGAAATAAGAGAGGGTCGGCACTCTCTTAAAGTATTTGGTGGTTAAGCTCTTGCACTTAATCGTGTAGATGATGGGTTCAATTCCCACTCCAGCTGTTTCTAATAAAAATATGCAAGGAGATAGAAGAAATTAGACTAGGTTCGTTGTTACATGTTAATTAAAATTAGAAAGGAATGGATAAGATTATGGCAAAGAGAATTGAAGATTTAAGAAGTAGTAAGTCATCAGAGCATAAAGGAGGGAGAAAATGTATGATTAAAGTTTTAGGCGATGCAGATGATAATATTTTAACTTGTCCATCATGTAAGCGAAATTTGGCTTATAAAGACTCAGATGTAAGAGAGTATCGTGTGGATATACAATCTTGGGAAAGAGGTATTACATGTCCAGTTTGCAAAAGTATGATACAAGTTCCACAGATATTTTGAGTAGTTAGATGCACATGGCATTTATGATGAGGATTAAGTTATAAATAATATTTATGTACTCTCGAAGTCTTCTAAATGAAGCATTCCGAGAGTACATATATTTTATGAATGGAGGTTTTTTATTATGGCAATAGATATTAAAGAAGCAAGAAAGAATTCGTTAGACATGACATTTAGCGAGTTCTTGAGTAACTGTACTGCATGTGGCGGTAATTGGGGTGCCATGTTATTAACTGGTATTAAGAGAGTATTTCCAGATAACTATGAGGAAGTAGAGAAGAAATACAATTCTATGGATTTTTCTCATGGTGGTGTTTATCCATTTATGTTTTATGCGAGTGGTTAACTGCACATGGTATCTATAGTGAAGACAAGAGTTAAGTTTAAAAATAATATTTTATGGATGGAGGTTTTATTATGCTAGATATTAATAAGATGAGAGAAAAACAGGCTTCTGTTAAAGAAGGTTTAGAATACGATAAGGTTCATGATTTCGACGATTTACAGATGGAAGAAATTAGATTAGGGCTCACTGATGGGCTAGATGTATCTGTCTATGCTAAACATGAGTTTGATAGTGAGCAAATGTCAAAAATTAGATTAGGACTTCTCAATGGATTGGATGTATCTGTCTATGCTAAGCCTGAGCTCTCTTGGAAGCAGATGGAAGAAATTAGATTAGGACTCGCTGATGGACTGGATGTATCTGTTTACGCTAAGCCTGAGCTCTCTTGGAAGCAGATGGAAGAAATTAGATTAGGGTTTACCACGTTAACTAAAATTAGAAATATTTTATGAAAGAAGGATTTTTATTATGGCAGTAGATATTAAAGAAATGAGAGATAATGGTAAAGGATTTAAGAGACTGGTTACTTTCCAGTCTAGTAATGTTACGAACGCTATTCTTAAATACGATATAGTCGAAACCCTAGACTCCGTCGAAAACTCTATGCCACATGGTGTCAGAAACTGGGAGAAAGATAAATCCTACATAAAAATGAGTGATGGCAGTATCATGACGTTTACTGATAATGAGTCTGATAGAGACAAGATTTACTTATTAGCTAAGGATAGGAACAAGATGAAGGTATGGCCTTTCTATGCATATGAGAAACATAGATATTGTGGTGATTTGTATAACATGAGTGTACGTACCGTGTATAGATTAGCTTCTCATTTTATGGGGTATATGGAGTATGAAGGCAGAGATATTATTGAGCTAGTTGTGCCAGAAGAGTATATTTTAGAGTCTCGTGAAAATGATAATTACCTTGAATGTTTACTGCCATGTATAAAGAAGGAATGGGTTGTTAGCATACTTAGATTTGATGATTATGTAGCAGAACCAGTTCATGGAGAGAATGCATTAAGGTACAAGAATGAAGTATACAGGACGGATACCTATCGAATGTGTTATGGGGATGACATAATTCTTAATGGACATGGTTATGGCAATAATGTTGAATACTGCATGAGTCCAAGTCTATTAGGCAGAGTAGATGATGTATCAATTCAGAGAGATTACGTTCAGCGCAATATATGGAATCTCTATAAGAAATACTTATACATTATAAGACATGGATTAAACATTAATGATATTGTTAGTGTTGATCTTAGGGCTGCAACGGCAGAGATGCCTGATAAGTTAAACTTGGCTACAGTACATTCGTTTGCATCCTGTTTAGACAAACTGCGTCAGTATACAGGTGTAGATGTTTTAGATAACTCAACACCTTATAGTTTACGTGTTAAGAGTGTTTCATCAGAATATTGTGAACAGCTTGATAATGACGATGAAAGTTAGATGTATGTTAATAAAATTGAGGCGAAAGCTATGGTTCGCTTAGAGGTATTGATTCTTGCGTATATATGAAGCAGACGATCAAGATAATTGCGTGTGGTATATTTATGAAGTTTAGGAAATGAGGAAGGATTTTTACTATGGCAGTAGATATTAAAGAAATTGAGAGAAAGAGAAAAGAAAAATGTTTTAAATTTACGTACAGATGAGATTGGAATTCCAAACAAAGTACACCGATATGTTACATGGAAATGTGGCAAGAGTCCACGCAAGGGAGAAGCAGTGACAGTTGAGCAATTAATAAGTTTTACTCCAAGTGATCTTATGAATATGGAGTCAGGAATAGGTGCAGTATCTATCCAGCGGACTCAGGAAGCACTTAGCAAATATGGCTTATCTTTGAAAACTGAGCAAGAGGTACGTAAAGAATATGTGCAGCATTTACTGGATTTACCAAGAGAGGATTTTCTGAATTTGGATGTCAAAGAACTTGGAATTACAGATAGTACAAGAGAGGCTGTAAAGAATTATCTTCTAAAAATAGGAGAGTCTTGTGAAGTTGTAACAATTGACCAGTTTATAAGTTTTACTGAGAATGACTTTTTAAACAAGTTTAACGTATATAGGGTAGATGTTCAAAAGGCAAAGGAAACACTCAGTGAATTTGGTCTGTCTTTAAAAAGTGTAGATAGACAGAAGCTGTTGTCTTTACCAAGAGAAGAGCTTTTGGATTTGCCAATTAGAGACTTAGGTATACCTAATCGTCTTTGCAATGTGATAGAAGACATTGAGCCGGAAGCAGTTGTTAGAGGATTTACTGAAATGACTGAGGATGAGCTTTTAAAACTCGACAAAGTTGGAGTTGACACAATCACTGAGGCTAAGGTTATTCTTCACTCTTATGGGATATACCTTGCAGAAGAACGACCAATGGTAGAGAAATGGTATTCTGCACGACATACAGGCACAGTAAAATATGATGTTATGTTCGGAGACAAAAAGGTGCTTGATTGCTACAGTGAGCAATGCGCTAACTCTATTGTTGAATTGCTTAATGAGGATTTAAAATCCATACAGTAATACCACAGGAGTGAAATTGTTATGAGAAAAAGAATAAAGGAAGTCATTAGACTTATTGTTGGATCGGCACTCATCGGTATGAGTGCCGTTATCATTTTAGGTGGAGCTATTTTGGGGCTATGTAAAGGGTTATATCCTGAATCTATGGCATTTTGGCTATTCACAATATTCTTTCTAAACTTTGCCTTGTTTCTTGGCACTTCGTTAATTTACGCATGTAATAAAGAGATGAGGAATCAGGTCTATGACTCAGGTGGATTACTTCAAAAGTTGTTACCAAATTTACGGATTTTCTATGAGTTTGTAATGTTTATGACAGTCATATAGATTAGGAGGGAAGGTAAATGCAAGAAGATATTAGTTTGACTTTTAAATTGTATTCAGTAGTCGTGGTATTAATCTACATAGCAATTTTTATGTTTTTAATTTGTGGGATTTATACGGTTATTGCTACAGAGTTCGATTGGAGTTTAGATAATCCAGTATGTCAAATGATAATAGCAATAGATAATTGGTTTAAATAGGAATTTGAGGTGAAAATAATGCAGGATGAATTTACAAGTGCAGTCTTAAGGACAATTGCATTTCATGAGCAAGAGATAAAAAGGTTAAGAGGGATGCTTAACAATAGTACTAGCTATGCAGCTAAGTTGTCAAATAAGCTAGCCGAGATGCATGTAACACAAACAGAGTTGGCGAAGAGTTGTGGCGTTTCTCAAAAGATAATATCTCGTTATTGTAATGGTGATGTAACTCCTGATGAAGTTATGCAGCAGAAGATTAACGCTGCTCTTGGTTGGGGTAAAACAATTGAGGATACTCTAAAGGGAGGCCCCGCCGATCCTAATGAAGCAACATTCTTTTAGAGAGGTAATAAAATGAAAATCTTAGTCAGGATGAGAAAAGTTTTTGTAGCTACCGTTGGCTATATATTAGTATTTGTTGTTATACCTAATTTGGTAAGAGTTTTGACAGACATTGAAGTATTATCTATCTTGACCGGTATAGCAATTACCATTCTAGCTACAGTTTTCTTTTCTTTACTGGAAGATGAGGGGATAAACATGTCAACTAATATAAAAGTAACAAGAACTATTTGTGATAATCAGAGGAAAAGTGATTTTATTACTATTGGACATTTAATAAATGAGCTTATGCATCAGCAGGACGAAGATACAGATTATGGAGTTGGATTAGGTTATTGTGAGTATCTTAAGAGTAATGGATGTGACTCCTATCCTGATACAGTAGTGAAGAAATTATTGGCTAAAGTTGGCTTTTCTAGTGTGGAAGTCTTTAATTTTATTAAAGACTTCCAGATGTTTCGAGGCATTCCTTGTATTACAGATCCATTACCTGTTAGTCATGCTTATGCACACTGCACATTGCAGTTATACTCTAATGTAGATTTAAACTATCTGAAAAGTCAGAATAAGTGTTATGCAGATTATATAATCCAGATGGTTAAAAAGTATGGAACCTTTATTGTACTTGATAATCTTGTAAGTCTTAAACCAGGATCCGGCAGAGAATTAGTACAGCGTATTCAAAGTACGTTAACATATCCAATTGTGTTACAGGCAGGGTTCTTGAAATATGGGGATTACGTGACTTTTCAGAATACAGGAAATAAATGCGTAATTGAAAAACTTGTAAAGTATTACGAGAGTCTTGGTTTTAAAAATGTCAATAGTGATATGGGTTATTATGGGGAAGCAGTAACAATGTTATATGTTCCTAAGTAAGGAGGAATTTATATGGCTAAAGTTGTGTTGGTTGATAACCTCAATAGAGAAATTATTGAGGACAAAATTTTAAAGGAGAATGTTACAGAACAAGAAGCTCATAAGCTTGCTGATGACTATAATCAGAAGCACCCACACGATTCTTGGTTTGCAAGAGCTGTAGATGATAACTACAAATTGTGGCGTGGCATGGCTGAGTTGATTTGAATGGGGGATTTATTTTATGGAAAAACGCTTAAGTATATGTTCTTACTTGATTTATAGCTTACTGGGTATAGCAACCTCAATGTGTGGTGCATATTGGGGTTTTAAATATTTGCTTGAAGGGTCTGCTATATTCTTAGCATATAGCATTTGTTCTTTTGGTGCATGTGTAGGATTGGGTTCTCTAATAGTCATAGATTCAAGGATAGACTGTAGAAATGTAGTGCCCGTGATGACATTTGAGGAGTTCATGGAAACTTGTTCTCTACATAGTGGTCATTGGAGCGAGACTTTGCTTACTGGTGTACGAAAAATGTACCCTGCAAAGTATGAAGATGTTGCTGACAGGTGTTATGCTATAGCTGTTCAGTACGGTGATATACAGGGTGTGCAATTCTTATGTGGTTGGTTAAAAGATCAAGGAATTTCTTTTGACCATGAAAATCAACAGATACGTAAAGTATCACATAGTGAAGCTTTAAGGGACGTCACATTATTTATTGTACAGATTTGTGCAATGGTTGTATTCACAATAGTTACAATATATTTTGCTATTATTGTTGCGTGTGCTGAGGACAATCTAAGTTTTGTTGGTAGATGTATTTTACTAAATAGTGTGGTTTATTTTATTGGACGTAAGCCATTAAAAGCGCTATTTAGGTTAATCAAGTCAGTAATGAAATAAGTGGGGTGTTATTATGGTTGTTAATGGTCATAAATTACTAGACTATCTAAATCTTTTACCTAAAGATTTAAATAAGGAATAGGAGAAGTAGGATAAAATGAATTTTGTAGATGTAATTACTTGGTATGAAGTGCCGGCAGAGCACATCAAATAATAAATATTAGTCTTTTTTGTCATATATAATTAGAAGGTTATTTATTGTTCAGTTATGGAGGTTTGGAATATGGAAGATAAATCAATTAACGAGAGGAAAATTGACGAAACAGTAGCACGCTGTAAGAAGATGCTGGACGCTTCATACTACAAATATGGTGAAGCAAGGAAGAATTATGGAGAGGGTCGGCTTGATGCACTTGGATCACTGGATAACTGTCTTATTAAATTTAATAAGACAAAGAATACAGAGTATCTACATGATGCTATTAACTACTTGCTACTGCGTATGTTATTTCCATTGCCAGGTGATCACTATGAACAAACAGATTCAAATGAATCTGCAGGTATAGTGGGTACACCTATTAATATGGAATAGGAACATAGAGTTTATTACTCTAAGGAGGTTGTTTTATGTTAGATATTCAGAGTATGAGAAAAACAGAAAGCAAGCCATTTGACTTATGGTCAGATAAATTGAAGGTTGCTCACTTTGCAGCAGTTGTAAAAGCAACTGGAGGGTTTTTCAAAGAAACTGATTCAAATACGCTGTTGAGTGGGATCAGCTGGCAATTGTTATCAAAAATGATGGAACCGTATTACGACGAGAATGTACGTTATAGTGATGTATGTTATGCGCTAGAAAATTCTAAAGGAATGACGATTATGGGTGAATACATTGTCACTGATGTTAAACTCAGATGTAATCTGCAGTTTTTTCGTAGATTCTTAAACGGCTTAAGAAACCACGGGGCGTCACGTAAAATTCTAGAAGGTGAACTCTCGTATGAGGATAGTATATACAGTCTAGATATATCAGCTACAGCTAGGAGCTTCTTGTGCTATCGAGATATTGATTCAATAAGTTATTTACAAAGTATACTTAATGGAGATTCTGAGTTAGATGAAGTTGGTCAGCTTTGGTTTAATGAATATCGTAATGATATTATAGAGGCCCTAGATCGACCAAGATTGGTACTTGGTAAAGGTGCTGAAATTACTAGCGTGGAGTCTAATTGTCAAATGACTTTTACAACACGTTTGGATATTTACCAGACAATTATGGAAGTTTGTCGTACTGAGACTAGCTGTGTACATTGTAAATTCTCTATAGATGGTGCATGTATCTTTGAGAAGGCGCCTAAAAGTGTTGAAAATACTGGGCAGAAGCAATCATAAACATTGGTCGAGATGCTGAGGGGCATGCATATATGAATGTAACCAGGCACTATATCTAAAGCAGCTATCGCTTGGATATATTTTCAGGTAATCGAGAAAAGTTATGGTGGAATAACTAAATTATTGCATAGAACGAGAGGAGTGTAGAAATCTGCACTCTTTTCTAAGTAGAAAGGATTTTATTTTATGAAGAAAGATTCAGGGGCAGAATTTACCATGTTACAAGATAATGAGATTAAAGTTTTTGATTTGAAGGAGCTAGAGCATTGTATGCTTACTCTTATAAATCAGAATAAAGAATTAAATCTAACTGTACATAAGTATGACAAAAATAAGCTTATATTTCAGGACTGCATATACATTAATATCTATGATCTTGATAAAGCAAGGAACAGTTTCCCTATAACAGGTATTCTGGAATTACCATATTTCCGTGTCAATGGTGTTACGTGTGGAGAGTCTAAATTTATAGATAGATTTGTTAACCCATTTAATTTAGCTTCCGTTTTAGTAAATAAATGTGATTTCAATATGAACACATTTTATGCTACAGTAAAACCCTACAAGGTTATTAGCAAATTTTCCAATTGGTATTGGGAATATCAGCATTATTTTCCAGACACTATTATAAAGAGGGTACCGTCTTATAGAGAGAAATGTGGATTTATGGGTACAAGCTGGAGCACATTTCATGAGCTCTGCCAACATTTAGATATGAATTATTTTGAATTATGCAAGGCTATACATGAAGGCCAAACGTTAGATGATATATGTACGGACAGATTAGGTAAGAAAACATATGGTCATGAAACATGGTATAGCTGGCTTGAATTTGCAAAGGATTATTCATTTGGAAAATATTATTATGGCATATCTAAGGATTACGAAAAGATATTGCAGGATTTCAAAGAAGCCAATAAAATATCAATAACAGAAAAACCTGAATTTAGATTTAATTATGTATCTGAATCTAAAATACCTGACAGCATTATTGCTACAGTAAATATCACAGGTGTACACTATCTACCTCGAGATAAACAGATTGAGAAGATAAAGGCATCTAAAAGTGCTTTGGACAATCTAGTAATTGAAGCACTTAAAAAGGATAAGATATTTAAAAAGCTTAATGTACCTGTAAACTATCTTAAAGTAACACGTAAAACTTATACACAGGCAGAAGAGCTCGTTTATTATTTTGGTTGGAAAGAAATACCTGATGATATTGCTCAAAGTTGACAAAAAGTCTTTGTGTTTTATAATAGAAGTATTACATTTATGCTGTGACTTATGGTTTTATAAAGAAAGGTGCTAATTATATGGTCAGGATAGAGGTGCAGAATAAAAGGTATAATTGCGATTTAACATTAAAGCATAAGGTTTCTGTTTTTATTGGCGACTCAGGTGTTGGTAAATCTTGGTTCGTGAAGGCTTTAATGGATGAGTCTAATGGGTATAAAGTTAATTACAGCATACCTGTCCATGCAGTTGAATTAAATGGGCGCGATTGGGATGTTCAATTAAATGGTAAATATAATACAACACCACTCTTTATAGCCGATGATTGTGATTTTGTGTTTACTAAAGAATTTGGTAAAATTTTTAACAGTATAGAGAAGTGTTACTTAATTATTATAGCTAGGACAGAAAGACGCTTGAGCAAGTTGGATAAAATGAATAATATTTCTATTGGCGCTGATTCTATATATAATTTTGTATCACATGGTAAAGATCATTCAATTGAGCAGAGTATACTTATTCCTAGTATTGGAGTTAATAATGTTAATGCATGTAACGTAATTCTTTGTGAAGACAGTGGATCAGGTTATACGTTCTTTAAGCATTTATACAAGGATGGCAATGTTCTTAGTAGCGAGGGTAAAGATAATATAGTTGAGTATGTTACGTCACATATTGATATTTTCAGCGGTGTAGATGGGTTATTACTACTTGTTGACTACGCTGCTATTGGATTGCGATTAAAGAGTATAATAACAATATTAGATACGTATGATATACCAGCTTATATATTGCAGGAGTACAAATCATTTGAATATATGCTTCTTAGAAGTAATATGTTTAAGGTAGACAGAGAAGATATTTATGATTGTGAGTTGGAGTACTCTTCCTTAGAGACTGCATGTGAAGAGATGTTATTAAATTTAACAAAGGGTAAAGCGTATGCTTATGATAAGAGTAAAGAGTTGAAATATTGCTATTATAAACCTTGTTGTATGATGAATCGTGAAAAAGCATTATGTGATAGAGGGTTGAGCGGCGATAAATTTGCTGCTTTACTTACAGATACAGAGTTTGAATGTTTGCTAAAGCTGAAGGTGGTGTAATATGTTAAATGTATATTTAGGTAGTAACTATATATTTATGGGTGAGAAAATCAGCTTAGTATCTGACTATTTTGATGCAGTTTATGATGCAAGTTGGCTACAGTCGGAAATGGCTAAAAAAATCATAAGAGTGGTTGATTCTTCTGAATATATTGATGGTGAGTACATTCAATCACCAGTATTTGGTGGAATATCACCAAGAGATTTGTCTACTGGATGTAAAGCACTTTTAATACTCTTAAATGAGCCAGATAAAATTGTATCAGGTGATAGAATGGGTGATAACTGCTATCCAGTTCTTTTTGAAATGGCTAAAAACGCTGATTATACTATCACATTATCGCATATAATTGATTTTAGAAGGATGGAACCTTTTGAGTTCAAAAATGCACGGACTGGTAAATTGATTACAAATTCTAAAGAGTTTCTCCAGGAGTATGTTACAGAAGATTCCATAATAGATGAAGACTCACCTGTTTAACTAAGAGGGCTATTTATGATAGTCCTCTTTTATTTAAGAAGGAAGTGATCGTATTGAGTAGTTCTAAAGACATCTTGTTAATGGGGTCTACGTTGAAGAAATATAAAATAGACCCAACAGATAGTTATGCTTATAAGATGTATGAGTTACGCCAGGCAAAGCACCATTTTAGTTTCAATGAGCATGTTGAAGCAATGGTGCTTTCTTTATTATCTGCAAATCGACCTTGGAAACAAATTGTAGAGAATTTGGATAATCTCAGAGAAATATTTTGCAACTGGGATGCTGAGTTGATTAAGCATAAAAATCCAGCAGCATTAGAATTTGAAATTGGCTCGATAGGTTGTGGCAATCGTGCAATCAATCGTCAAATGCAAGGTTTAGCTGCTAATATTGAGTTATTGCAGAGATTGCAGGAAAGAGTAGAAGACTTAGAGTATCTTGTTGCTGAAGATCCGTATGAAGTCTCAGATTTGTTATCTTCGTATCCATGGAAATTAAATGGGTTTGCTCAGACGTTAGCTTTGCAGTATTTACGTAATGTGGGTGTAGATACTTGTAAGCCAGATGTACATATCAGACGAATCCTGGCTCGTATAGGTTTCACAAGTTATGAAGAATGTTCTATATCTGAGATTATGTCTGTTATGAAACAATTAAGTGCTGAGTTAGGGTTGCCTGTAACATTAATCAATGAGATTGTTTGGTATTATGGAGCATCTGGGTATGTTGAGATGTGCGCTAAGTCACCTAAATGTTCTATTTGCCAGATTATGGATTGTAGGTATAGGAGTTAAGTAAGGAGAATTTTATGAATACATTAACAATTGATGATTTTGGAGACGTTGTAATTACTAAGCCAGAGATTATTGAAAAGCTGCTTGAGTTGTATTCTAAAGCAGGTGAAGAAAAGAATGTACTGGCAGCGTATAAGATTATAGCAGAACAATTTCATGAGGCATGTAAGCAAGAGTTACTGATTGAAGGTATGACCTTATCAATTGCATGGAATGCATTGAAGTTTTTAGCTACTGCAGTTTCTGTAGGAGATCTAGGTAATTCTGTCAATCAGGCTATTCGCAGTAGTATTGCTCTTGCAGCTGTATATGTAACAAATGTTAGTCCGGAGCAACGGCGTAAATTAGAGAGCTAAGTTGGCTCTTATTTTATTTATGGAGGTTTACATGGTAGATATTAGAGAACAAAGACAATTGGAAAATGATGACATTTGTAGTAAGTTTATAGGCTTACACGTGACTGATGCTATAGCATTTGCATATATGTTAAATACACCTGTATCTTTTGCAGATAACAAAGGTAATAAGGTTGAAGAGGTTACACCCGATGGCACGCCTATGGTTATCACTAGTGCAAGAAGGGAAGGCATGAAGATCATTGTAGACACTGCTGCCAAGGGTACTCAAGCTGCTGATGATGTGTCTAATGGAAGAGTAAAAGAATATTACACCGCTGGTGAGATTGCTAAAGCTCTCTACTTTGTTAACCCTTACATATGTGTAGCGGAGATTGAGCCACGACAGATATACTTTGTCAATATGACCAAGCTGTATTTCATTAAGACATTATTGAAAAACTACTATAACATATTAAATGGTATAAAACCAGTAGATTACGCTGAGTTATATGATTGGAAAGAAAATAGATAGGTATAGAAACAAAGAGTTGATATGGCTCTTTTATTTTTAAGGAGGTTTAATTATGAAGGATATAAGATTAATGCGCTTAACACAGGGTAATGGGTTGATAGGTCATACTGTAGAAGAGGCTGAAAATATGCTTAATCAGATAGATGATAGTATAAATATCTGTGATGAATCAGGTGTCAGACCATGCCTTCAGGATGATTTAGGCAGACCCCTAGTTATTGTTAAAGTTTTAGTGGCAACTTCACACAGTATAAATGTGCACACAATACCAAATAATTCGCAAGTTGTGAATTATAGTTCCATGAAAGGTATGACAGTTGAAGACATAGTAAACAATTTACAAAGATATGCAGCTAATTCTTACAAAGTTACACTTCAATTACCAAACACAGAATTTGAATTTGATATAAATCATGGTAGATGTACCAGAGATTTACACAATTTCAGCCAGTTAGTTGTAACAGGTTTAAGTGTCAAAGCACCAGATATAAATGCACCTGTAGAAATTCGTTTAGTACCACAGAATGTACCAGATTCAATGCAGAGTCTATGCATAATTGATGTGGATAAACTACTCAAGGATTCTAATAATGATAAAGATTCTGCCTCACACGACACGAAGGATTATGTCAGTGCTAGGTCAGATCTTGAGATATTTATAGCTTCTAGGTTTTGTGCTAATACCAAGGTGGATCTAGAAGACGTGGGTATATTGACACATACTATTGTAGGAGCTTTAAAGTATGCTGGAGTAACATCTGTAAATGATAAACTAGCAGTTTTAGTTGGTGGGATGTGTTTGCGTGCTGATTTAGACACTCTAGTAGGAGGACCTTGCTCATTTGTAAAACGGGCCAAAGCTATTTGTAAATGTATATCTGAATTACCAGAAGAAGATGTTTAAGGGGGTAATATATGAAAGATATTCAAGCTGAGAGAGATAATTCAGAAATTTTCAATATTGATATGTTGATTGGTTTATCAGTGTATGAGGCAGCAAGTTTATTTGAGCAGCTGGATATAAATCTGCATCTAGTGGATCGGACAGGTAATTACCCAAAGTCAAGAATAATGGATGGTAGACGTCTGATTATTGCGCACGCTGAACAATCCGAGAGCTCTACAGTAACTGTAGATACATTACCATGTAATACACAAGCAGTAAACCCTGGTTTTATGAAAGGTATGCGCGTGAAGGATGCTATTACTTATTTAGCAGGATATGTGACTAATAGGTACAAAGTTACTATTATGCCGTATAACTATCAATTTGAAGTAAGAAAGGGTAAGTATAGAGATCAACTGGCGTACAATGATAGTATTATAGAAAGCTGCGAAGTAACAGGCTCCACTTTTGATTCTGTTATTTCTGTTGTTTTTGTACTTAAGGCATTTGGGAAAGTCAGTTACGCTGACATAGCCGATGCTTGTAGAGAAGAGTTTGCTGAAATTGATGCGGACAGGAGTTGCCGTGAAGTTGACGCATTGGTCGGCTTGTCTGTTTTTGAAGCATCCTATGTTTTAAATACAATTAACACATCATTCTGTTTGTGGGAAGGTCCACAGCTATCACCCAAAACAGTGTCTGATGACGGAGAGTTCATGATTATAACCAGGGCAGAAAAAATAGGTAATGACTTCTTTGTACAAATGCGACCTAATAACTATGTCCGAGTGTATGCAGAAGAGCTACTTGGTAAAACTGTACAGAAGGCTGTTGAGTATTTGGCTTCGCATGTATGCAATTACTACTCTATCATGGTAAACAGTGCCGACAGGATTGAGATAAGGCATGGTCAAGACCATAGATGGTATGCATGGAAGAATGACATTATAACTCACTGCAGTGTATATCGCGGACGGACCAATCAGCCATATGTTATACGGATATTGACGAAAGCCGTAAGTGATCTAGAGACACAGCCTGCTAAAGTTGCAGAACCTAAAACTGAAGTAATTAAGCTAAGTAGAGAGAAAGAGATTCAAATTCTCTCTTTTTTAATTAGTAAAATATGTAAATCATCAAAATATAATCATGGGACGTCTGAATACACTGCACTACTGGCAGCACGCTATCTGAAAGAAATCAAGAAAGTTTGCGCTATAGATGAGCTTGATAATTTATTACAGATAGTTGGTGAATTGATAGTCGAGCCAAATGCGGATATTGACAATGTAGCATCTGTTGTTATAGAAGCTAGAGATTTAGTGACAGCAGCCATAAATATGAGTGAGGAGGTATAATTATGGCTATTATCTGCAAAGGTCTAATTTTATTCTTTACAGGAGGCACGAGTTGTTTAGCTCTTAGCCTTATTAAAAACAGTCAGGACAGACATGGGAATTATATACCATTACAGGCTAAGTATAAGTTATTATTAGCATTTATGTGGCTTATTACAATTACGATTGATAGTGCTTGTTTCATAATGCTAGGGAGGTGATTAGACATTGGTATTAGTTACTTTTGCGACTCTACTGTGCATCTGGTCATATGTGCATATGTGGAGGTTATATAAAAATGAAGATGGTGTGAAAGAACCATTCAGTCCGAGAGCGAAGTTAGGCTTAGGTCTGATGACAACTGGTGTGGTACTTATGAATATTACAGCAATTATTGATAGTCTTATATAGGAGGGAATTAACATGTTAGATATTGAAAGTGTTAGAAGTGAGCAGAAGACAAAAGATTCGGATATTGAACTAACAGCAGACCTTAATCTGGCATCCGTTGTTGATATGATTGGCAAAATCTATAATAAGCGCAGAATTGTTGTCATTGACAGACGCAGCGATGATGTGTTGTGCCGGATTGATAGCGGTGAATCTGATTATGCACCTGGTATTGAAGAGCAGAGCAGACAGATGAAAATGGAAGATGTTAAATGGTCCAGTGAGGAAGCAAACATTACTAAGGTATATGTTCAGCAAAAACAGGATATACAGGTAATTGATGTTACCAGAAAGTAGGTGTCTATGGCTGTTGATATTTCACAATTATGGGAGAGTCGCTGTAGAAGTGCAATGGAGCAGATAAATCAGTTACCGATAGAGTCAGGTAGGAGTGTTGCTAAAGGGCAATTGAATGTACTGGTTGGTTATTTTACAGCATTGATTGACACAAAGCAGATTGATTATGATGCCGCAAAGCAGTATGTTAATACAGCGAATGTACTCTATAAAGTCATTGATTTCCGTTATGATGTGTTAGAAGAGTGTGATACGCCACATTTAAGGGAAGTCTTGCTGAGGATTAACAGACCAAGCGACATTACAGATATTGTGAACAGATGCGCAGATACAGAACGGTTCAAGACATGTTGTTTAGGGTATTATGTTGCAGATAAGTCTATAAAAGAGCTTCAAATGACGAACCCACGTATCACTGTGGACTACAAGAAACACTGCTGCCAGGAGATTGCAAAATACCTGTCATGTGTTAATGATGTCAATGCTGTCAATAATATTGTGGACCTCTATGGAATTAGGAGATCAACAGCAACAGCACTTGCGAAGGCAGGTATCTATACAAGCGACCAGGTAAATGATTCTTCTGATGAGAAGTTATTGAGCTTACCAGGTATAGGGCAGGATAGCCTGCATCAGTTAAGAAAAAGGCTTCGCTGTAAGTATTATGCAAATCCGGAGCCAAGCTATATTGCAAGACCTAACGAAAATTTTGGTTAGGCATTGCCATCTATAAATGAAGTAATATTTTATAGAAAGTTGGTTGATTTATTATGAGCGGAACATATAAGCATACTTACTCAAAATCGAAAGCTGTAAATAAGTCATGTCGAAATCATGGTGATTGTCCATATTGTAGGAGTAATCGACTTTATCAGTATATAAGGATTCAACAGTCAGCTAACGATAAATTAAAATATTACAGGAACAATCGTTTGGCTTATGCATCTCAAGAAATCACCTCTTATGCCGAAATTTGAGATGTTTAAGTATTAAGTAGGGTATGGTTTGGGTCGACCATGCCCTATTTAATTATAGGAAGGAGTATTGCAATGGTAAAACAGATAAAGAAGTTAATTGGTATTATGATGCTAACACTTACACTAGCTATTATCGCAGAGATATCACTGGTAAGTACTAATACGCTCTTACTTGAACCAGAAACTGTTTACTGGGAGCAGGTCACTCATCGTTCAGATGAAAATTACCTATTGAACCTTGCACGCCCAAGATTTGATGTGCAGCCTGATAAACCTGCTGCTGTTCAGAAATTAATCGGAGATGAGAAGTTTTATGGAGGTCCGGAAGTTGTTAAATTTTCTTTTTAGGTCGAGAATGATGCATAAGATTTGGCAGCTGCATGAGGTGGATAGCCGTATTACTGATAAAATGGTAGACTTTAGATGGTAATGTAGTCAGTTGGGGTACTCAAATGATTATATTATTGACATAAAATAAAATTCTCTTACTTTATAAAGGTGGAATTATAATTGAATAAAAACTTTTCGAGAGTCATGGCATGCGCTATGGCTCTTTCTTTATTATTGGGCTGTACAGTTAGTGCAAAAGGAACGTCAGGGAAATCAAGCCCGCCGCGAAAAGCATACTTACCGTCAACTATGAAAAATATTGACAGTGATAATTATGTTTCTGATGTTGGGTATATCCTTGTTGGTGAATCACATATCTCTATGTCTGAGCAGTCAGTCTGGGATAACGCAAGGGTCCAGGTTACTGATAAAGATGGTGATCTGGAGATGGGTAAAAACATATTCTTTGTCCATACCCTGCATCAATGTGATTATCAGGTTGAGATGCATTATGGCAGCTCATCAATAGCTTATGAGAGATTAACGGACAATCCTGTTAACTTTAATGGAGCATATCCAGATTGGTTGACTACTGATG
>ENA-OOXC01001176-OOXC01001176.1-human-gut-metagenome-genome-assembly--contig:-NODE-1176-length-16559-cov-2.025024_pt1 | contig 16559 bp, 10 predicted proteins | sample MGYA00241578_ERZ501325 | MGnify/ENA primary metagenome ERZ501325 (study PRJEB25962, sample SAMEA2042737) | human gut metagenome | biome: human gut; feature: human-associated habitat; material: faeces...
CTTTAATGATAGTAATATTACTGCCCATTTTGCAATTATCCCGACAAACCAGAAATTCGATATCAGCAAATTATCAGAAGAACAGTTGAATGTATACAAAGCGATAAGCAAGTATTATTTGATACAATTTTTGCCTATTTGTAAAAAGGAAAGAACAGTTGTTAGTGCGCCTGTGTTCCTGGAAGGGAAATTCGTAGGAAAAATTGAAGCATCTGCAATAAAAATATTAAAGCCTGGATTTAAAGTTTTACTTAGGGATGATGAAACAGATAAGGATCAGGACATTAATGTGACAAAATTACCGGTGGGTGAATGTGAGGGCTTGATTTCAGATACTGAGATATTAAAAAAAGAGACTAAACCTCCGCAGAGGTATACACAGACTTCTCTTTTCGATGATATGACAAGAATCAGTAAGTATGTGGATGATGCTGAAATAAAGAAACTTCTTCTTGAAAAAGATAAGGAAAAAAAGGGAGAGAATGGGTCTATAGGAACATCTGCGACAAGGGCAGAAATTATAAAAAAGCTGATAGCGGTTGGTTATTTGGAAGAGATAAAAGATAAAAAGAAAATGATATTAATTTCAACCGCAAAAGGAAGAAAATTTTATGATTTACTTCCGGATGAAATAAAAAAGGCTGATACAACGGCAAAATGGTGGGTTGTGCAGGAAGATATCAAAAGCGGGCAGGCAGGTTATCAGAATCTGACAGAGGGAGTCGTAGAACTGATTAAAGAGGTTATGAGAACATTTAAGGCGAATGAAGGCGACGCAGCAGAGTTTTCATTTAAAGCAGCAACGTTGTGCAAATGTCCGGCCTGCAGTGGAAACATATTAAAAGGCAAGTATGGACCGTATTGTAGTGAAAAGTGTGGATTTCGTATGGTATATGCCTTTGGCAAGAAACTAACGGAAAAACAATTTATTTCTTTATGTTCCGGTAAAAAAACTAAGATTACTGGGATTAAAAAGAAAGATGGAAGTGATACTTTCGATGCCTATGCAATTCCGGATGGAATAGAAGACTATCAATATAAAACAGATGATGGAAAAGTTGTGACCGGAAAGCAAATTAAATTGAAAATGAGCTTTAAGTGAGGAAATGTGATATGAAAATAGATAATTTGGAAAAGCTGGTTATAAAAACGATTGAAAGTATAAAAACAGAGACGGACATTAATGCCTTTCTGACATTTGCCGGTCATGGAAACCTTCATAATCTTTCTATTGAAAATTTGCTTGCAGTTTATGGTCAAAATCCTGAAGCTGTGCTTGTAGGCAGTTTTAACCAATGGAAAAAGCGAGGCAGGTACCCTAAGCAAGGATCAGGTATTGCAGTATATCCGGGGAATACTACCGGAATGTTTGGAAAATATTGCGAATATCTTTTTGACTATGGGGATACCAATGGAAGGGAAGAAATAGCAGTATGGAGAGCTACAGAAGAACAAAGGCAAGGATTTTTGGATATGCATCAAGCCAATATGGACTACGCTGCGTTCGCCAAAGTTACTTTATATTCTTTAATTCAAAATGAATTTTATGAAAAAGAGTCTGATTTATATTTTGATGATGAAGATAAGACAGAAGCTATTTTGGAATTGGTATCTGAGTGTGCTGCAAAAATCTTTATGGAACGAAGCGGGGAAAACTATGCGCTTTCTGAACTTGCTGTTAATACTTTTAAAAAATATATTTTAACCAATGATAACATGAATACAGCCTTGTTTTTGAAAACACTTGGAGTTGCTACCAGGGCAGCACATAATACGATTGCAAAATTAAATATGTATATTGAGGAAGAGAGGAGAAGTAACAATGAACAAACCACGGATTACAGAAGAAATGAAACCGATGGAAGAGATGAACGAATCAGAAATAGCACAGACATCCAATCTGATTCAGCCAATCAGGATTTATCAGGGACTGGAGGAAGCAGTAGAAGGACTGCCGGCATCAGCACGGAAAGTAATGGACTTCCTGCAGCAGAGATATCCAGAACAGATAATAGTTATGCTGAACAAAGGAACGCTGAGGGAGTTCCTGAAGCAGAGAACAGACGAAGCAGCGAATATGTTCGAGAAAGAACATCGGAAAATGCAGGATCAGGCAAACGTATGGGGGATGGATACAATGAGCAGAATCCAGGCGGAAGAGCAGATTGGAACGACATTGAGAGAGATGATAGAGAGCGAGATCCTGTATCGTCCATTAACCTTTTAGAACAGGGAACCTATAGTCAGATTAGCTTGTTCTCTTATATGAGTACTGTGGCTGAAGACAATATGAATAGTAATTCCATTGATGTAACGGATATGATGATCCCGGAAAAGATAAGTATATTCCCATTTTCCAGTGAAATTATTGATTATATTTTATTAGCTGGCAGCGCAGGATACCGGTTAGAGTCCAGAAATGCAATTTATAACTATTTTGTTACAAGATGGGGGGATAGTTTAGACCATGAAAGAGCAACAGAGTATATAAAAAAAGAATTACAGGGAGCTTCTCTTGGTTTTCGTGTAGAAGGTAGGGAGATAAGCGTATATTATGGCTTTGATGGTATGCACTTGAAATACGGAAAAGAGGGTTCATTATATAGTCCTGATATGCTTTTACCCTGGAATGATGTTGAGAATCATATTTACAGGCTAATTGAAAAGTGCAGATACATGGATAAAACAGGAGAAACTGTTGCGCTGCAGGCTGATTTAGAGTCAGTGGCAACAGATATATCGTATTATTTTTACGATGCTTTTGACATTGGAGAAGAAGAACTTCCTGCATTGTTTCGGGATACTTATGTACATTCGGATATAATGACTGCAGTTCAGAATGCACTCATGGATAAGTCTAAGGCAGAGTATCTTTTAGAAAAAGCAAAAGAATTTTGGAATCAATGCGAAATGGGAGAGATATCTGTAAAATTCCGTTATGCGCATGATTATGCACGAATTGAGCATCTTGAAAGCTATCTGAATGGCAGACATCCTTTTAGTTTGATAGAGAATATTGATATACCGGAAGTGACATTTATACCGGATGATGCTTTTCTTTTATATCTTGGCATACAAAAAAGCAGCGAAAGGGCAGAAGAAATTCGTTTTAAAATCTATAATGCATCGGAAGGTGGATCAGATGCTGCAGCATTGGCAAAATTCATTAATCAGATTTATGGAGTGAGTGGTAGTGGATACAGCGGCTATAATATGATGCATGATTCTAAAGGCTTTGATCTTCGCATGGCGAAAGATACAGTAAACAGGTCAGAGGAAGTACATAGATTGCTGTCTAATACTGAACTAGCAAAGTGTTTGTGCAATGTTATAAAGAGAGAACAATTTTGGAAAAATGACATTGAAATTCAACACTATGCTCAGTGGGAAACAGAGAAAAACATCTTGGAGAATGCCCAGGCATCTTTTGTAAAGGAACTGGAAGCAGAACGTAACAAACTGAAAGAAATACAGGAAACAGAATTTTATAGTTTACAGTATTTGACGGAAACAGAAAAGATAGAGGTAAGAAAGAAAGTTATTGATTATTTTATTAATAACTCTCGTTTTGATGCAATCAGAGGACTGATGAATGACGTATTAACTTCTGATACGATGTCTCTTGATGAAAAGACCGGTTTTGTACATAGTATTTTTGTTCTTAATCGTAGGAAAGTATTTAATCTTGTGGGTGCAGATTATGCACGAATTGGCACCTCCTATAATTCCGATACTAAATATACAAATGAACAGTTGCTTATAAATTGTTTTCCCCAAAATTATATAAATTCTGTTGGGTGGTTTTCTTCTTCTAACTATACCCAAATGACAGTAGAAGAAGTAACGGAAGAAATCATAAAGTATTTTAAGGACAACCCTTATGAAAAAGAGGACTCGGCAGAGGATATAACGGATGTATATGCAGAGCTGATTGAGGAATATAAGGACAAAACAGATAAGAAGCAATTTTTGTATTCTGTAAGAAAAGTAGAGAATATAGGGAATACGGAAAATTCTTGCTATGCAATTTGGAATTCAGAGAATCAAATGTATCTGACTGATGAGTATGGTATCCTTTATTTAGATTCTGAAGTAAAGGCACATCGTTATTTGGCATTTATGCAGGATCAGAATCGTCGTTACGCTGCAGTAAATACAGAATTGGAGCAAAATAATGATAATAAACAGGCAGATAGCTTATTACTTTCTATTAATTTTACGGAAAGCCATTTGTTAAAAGAGTTTTTGAATTCTTATAATCATGATTTCATTTGCGCTTGCCAGTAAAGTATTGGGATATCTCGATAATAAACAACATATTGAGCGTGAAAATGAGGCATTGAATGTAGGGTGGTATGATAAGACAGATTTTTCTATAGCCGGATATTATAAAGGACGCCGGATGGAATACACAGGGCGTATGGATATTGGAGATGGACCGGAAGCACATAATGATTCTTTGTTTAATCATATTATAGAGGATCAGAAGTATGCTGCTGGAGAAGACAATCCTTATCATTTATCGGATGATGAATTGTTAGAACGTCGTAATGACCTGATTTTATTGGAACAATATCTGAGTAAATATATGGAACTAACCGAAGAAGAACAGCGGGTATTCGATGAATTTGCAGCAAAAAATCCTATATGTTATGCAACTTCGGATGAAGCACAATCTGCAGATATAGAAGTAATGCAAAGTGAAACAAATGATTTATCTAATGAAAGACCTGCGAGTGTAGAGTTTACTGATGTTTTGAAAGATATGAAGGGTAAGTATGCTATATCATATCATTATTCTAAAGATTGGGAGGGCAATAGTGGTAGTACACAGTCACGGTTTGAAAAAAATATTGAAGCAATTAAGCTGACAAAAGCAGTGGAGAATGGAACACTGGAGTTGACGAGAAATATACAGGAAAAACTCAGCTTATATGTAGGTTGGGGTGGATTGTCTGCATATTTTGATGAAAACAGAAGCGATTTGACAGAAAGCAGGAATTTATTAAAAGGATTATTAACAGAAGATGAGTATAAGTCTGCTAGATCATCCTGTACAGATTCTTTTTATACACCGAGAGAAGTAATCGCCGGTATTTACAATGCATTGGATAGGTTTGGATTTAAGGGTGGCAATGTGTTAGAGCCGGCACTGGGAATTGGAAATTTTTATAATGAGATGGATGTGCAATTAGAGAAAAATAGTAATTTATATGGTGTAGAGATTGATTCTATATCTGGGCGTATTGCACGATTATTACATCCAAATGCTAATATACAAATATGTGGTATAGAGAATGCAAAACTTCAGAAAAATTATTATGATGTCGTAATTGGAAATGTACCTTTTGGAGAGTATAAAGTTTTTGACCAGGATTTCCGAAAAGAAGATTTTCTTATTCATGATTATTTCTTTGCAAAGGCATTGGAATTGTGTGCCCCTGGGGGAATTATTGCCTTTGTAACATCAAAAGGTACTTTAGACAAAAAGAATAGTTCAGTAAGGAGGTATATTTCAGAAAGAGCAGATTTTTTAGGTGCTATGCGTCTTCCGAATACAACATTTGTATCATCAGCAAATACTGAAGTGACAAGTGATGTTATTTTTCTGCAAAAGAAACAGGTTCCTTCAATTGAAACGCAGGAATTTGAAACAGTGGAAAATACAGATAGAGGAATCTTATTAAACAGTTATTATATTACACATCCAGAAATGCTTTTAGGACATATGGAGGTAGATGAAAAGCGTTTTGGTCCAGATAGGGCATTATCATATCTGGCACCGAACTATGGAGAAAATTTAAAAGATGCAATAGCGGAAGCGGTTGAACGCTTACCGAAAAATGTATTTTACAAGGTGCAACAGAATACGGATAAGAAAAATGAAAATACAGGTGATATTATACCAGCAGATTCCAGTATTAAAAATTATACTTATGTTGTTCGTGATGAGCAGGTGTATATGCGTGAAAATGAAGTACTCATATTACAAAAGCAATTAACAACTAAGCAGAAGGATAGAATCAAAGGATTATGTGTTATTCGTGAATTATTGCATGAAGTTATAAATGTACAATTAGAGGGATGTACTGATGCGAAACTTTCAAAGTGCCAGGAAGAATTAACCATGGCATATGATTCTTATGTTATGAAATATGGATATATCAATGATAAGGACTCAAAAAGAGCTTTTGGGGATGATGTGGAATATACCCTGCTTTGTGCGTTGGAGGATTCTGTTGACGGAAAATTTGTTAAAGCGAAAATATTCACAGAACATACGATTTATCCCAATATTGTTCATGAGCATGCTGAATCTGCAATAGAAGCTCTTAATATTACCATTGCTGATTACGGATATGTAAATTTTGAAAATATATTATCGTTATATGATAAGCCATTTGATACGGTGCGCAATGAATTGAAGGGTGAAATATTCTTAAATCCGGATAAAGCAAATGACAATTATCCCCTCCAGGGATATGAGACAAAAGAGGAGTATTTATCCGGAGATGTAAGAAAAAAATTATCCTCGGCCAATGTATCATTATTGAAAGATAAACGATACCAAGAAAATGTGGATGCACTGCAGATGGTCATTCCTAAAGACCTTGATGCTACAGAAATTGATGTCAAAATAGGTGTGAGCTGGATTTCCCCGGAGGACTATCAGCAGTTTATTTACGAAAAATTTCATGTCCCGTATTATGTAAAAAGTTCTTTGCGGTTAGAGTATAATGCAATGACAAATACATATTTTATTCACAATAAGAGCTGGGGCGGTAATATAGAGATTAACAATACCTATGGTATTGAGAGGATGAACGCTTTAGAAATCTTTGAGACTCTGCTTAATATGCGACAGGTACAGGTGAAAGACAGAGTAGAAAATGCGGATGGTTCTGTATCATATGTATTGAATGCTAAAGCAACAATGCTTGCAAAAGATAAAGCAGAGCAAATTAAAGAGGCATTTTCTGCCTGGCTATTTGAAGATATGGAGAGGAGAGAAAAGTATGTCAGATTATATAATGAAAAATTTAACAATATTAAAGTGCGGGAATATGATGGTAGTTTTCTGAGTCTTCCAGGGAAGAATCCGCTTATTGAACTAAGACCTCATCAGAAAAATGCAGTAGCAAGAATTATAAGAGGTGGCAATACTCTTTTAGGACATTGTGTAGGAGCTGGTAAGTCTTTTGAAATGGCTGCAGCTGCAATGGAACTAAAAAGGTTGGGACTTGCAAATAAACCCATGATTGTTGTTCCAAACCACTTAACCGGGCAAATGGCAAATGAGTTTTTAAGGCTCTATCCGAATGCAAATATTCTTCTTACAAGAAAAGAAGATTTTGAAAAAAGCAAGCGGAAACGGTTTATTAGTAAAATTGCAACTGGAAGTTATGATGCAGTAATTATCGGACATTCACAATTTGAAAAAATTCCTCTTTCAAGAGAACGGCAGGCATCATATATTGAAAAGCAAATAGATGATATACAGAATTATGTTCGGGAAATGAAACACAATCGTAATGAAACTTGGTCTGTCAAACAAATGGAATCCCAGGAAAAATCATTAAGGGTGCAATTAGAGAAATTAACAAATGCGGAGTATAAGGATGATGTTATTACATTTGAAGAGCTGGGTGTTGATTGTCTGATGGTAGATGAAGCCCATAGTTATAAGAATTTGAGCTTTAATACAAAAATTGGAAACGTATCTGGAATCAATCCGAACGGAAGTCTAAAAGCTTATGATATGTGGCTTAAAACGAGATATATTAACGAACTTACTCCAGGAAGGAACGTTATTTTTGCTACTGGAACACCTATTTCTAATACAATGTGTGAAATGTATTTAATGCAAAAATATCTGCAGTCTGATTTATTGGAAGAAAAAGGGGTAGCTCATTTTGATGCATGGGCCGCTAACTTTGGAGAGATTGTCACCAGTATGGAGCTGACTCCGGAGGGAAAAGGATATCGTCCTAAGACCCGTTTTGCAAAATTCACGAATTTACCAGAACTTATAACTACATTTCGTATGATTGCCGATATTCAAACTCAGGATATGTTACCATATCTTAAAATTCCCACATTGGTTGGTGGAAAATATGATATCGTTGAAATTCAGCCGAATGATGATATTAAAGCATGCGTGGATGAATTTGTAGAGAGGGCAAGATGCATTCATGACGGAGCAGTTGATCCAACAGAAGATAATATGCTTAAAGTCTGTCATGATGCAAAATTAGTATCTACTGACATTCGAATGCTTTATCCGGATGCTCAGCCGGACATTGATAGCAAACTATATAAATGTGTGGATAATGTGTATCGGATTTGGGAAGAGACTAAGGCTGACAGGGCAGCACAGGTTATTTTTTCAGATATTGGTGTACCGACTGATGATAAAGAGAAATTTAGTGTATATCGCTTTATAAAAGAAAAACTGGTTGAGAAAGGGATTCCGTCAGATGAAATCTGCTTTATACATGATGCGAAAAATGATAAAGAAAGAAGTGATATGTTTGCGGATTTATGCAGTGGGGTCAAGCGAATAATTATAGGTTCAACCGAAAAAATGGGTACCGGTACAAATATACAAGAACGTTTATATGCAATGCATGAAATTGATGTTCCGTGGAGAGGTTCTGATGTTGTTCAAAGAGAAGGGCGAATCCTACGACAAGGAAATATGTATGATAAAGTGCATATTTTCAGATATGTTACCAAAGGTACTTTTGATGCTTACAATTGGAGTATTATCGAGAATAAGCAGAGGTTTATATCTCAGATTATGACTAATGGTGATGTAGCAAGAAACTGTGAGGATATTGATGAAGCAGTATTGAACTATGCAGAAATGAAAGCAGTAGCATCTGGGAATCCGCTTATTAAGGAAAAAATGGAGGTGGATGCTGAAATAACAAGATTAAATCTGTTGAAAAGAAGTTTTGATGCTAACAGATATAAACTAGAGTGGGACTATAAAGAAGTACTACCTTCAAAGAAAGAGCAGCTGAAGAGTATTATAGATAAAATTCGTAATGATATTGAAATTAGAGATACTAATGTATCCTTTGGAGGGGTAGATCATGTAGCGATAAAGGAAAATATGGATACAAATAATGATGAAATAGAGGATAATAGTCCCTTTGAGATGAAAATTCATGATGTTGTATTCACTGAACGAAAAAAGGCTGGATTGCTGTTGCATGATTTGATAAAAAAAGTTCCGGATAATGGCAGCGTTGTTCAATTTGGAGAAATTTATGGGTTCCAATTAGGAATTACTAAATCTCATAATTTTCTGACCAATGAAGTAGAAGCACATTTTATTATTGCCGGTACATATGAGTACAAGGTTACAGCAAATATGATTAGTGATGTAGGCAATATTATCCGAATTCAGAATGTGTTGCGTGGGTTTGAAAAGGTATTGAGCGAATGTGAAAACAGATTGGAAGAGACAATCAATGCTCTAAATACAGCAAAAGAAGAATTTCAAAAGAAATTTCCTCAAGAAAGTACTTTACAAAATTTATTGAAGAGGCAGGCAGAGTTAGAATCCGTGTTATCAGAGGAGGATAAGGAGGAAAAGGAAGAAACCGTTCAGAAACAGGAAAAGAGACATATAGGATAGTTATAACGAGAGGATAGGGAGAATGGTGAAAATAATTTAAGCATTCTCCCTTTCCCATGTTTGTTGCTTTGTAAATCTGGAAATAGCAGAATTAGTTGACTTTAGGCTATATATTTGATACCATTACAAGTAATAAAGAATAATATTACTATAATTACTCTTTGCGAAAGGAGAAGTTGAAGAATGGATAATAAAAATGATTTGTCGGGACAAAAAGAAGTTGCCAGTACCTGTGTAAAATCTCGGAAAAGAAAAGATACAGATATTGAACGTGAAATGAAAAATATGAAAATATCATTTTTGGATTCTGCTATTTACAATGAAGACGAGATGCAACGAATTTTTGATGGAATTACTCAGAATATCAGAATTCAAATGGACAAGGAACATGTTTCGTTAAGAGATTTAGAGATGCGATCCGGTGTTTGCTTTTCTCATTTATCCAGGCTGTTTAATGGGAGAAGCCGTATAGGGCTGGACGCACTGATTCGCATAGCAGCTGCATTTGAAATGAGTCCAACAGACTTCTTTCCGTATGACCGTAATCAACGGATGACGAATGGACAGAAGTTTGATGAGATTACAAGAGGAATGGACCTGAAAAGTTCAAATTTCATTCTGGAACAGTGCGTTTCCTATTGTAAGGAGTGGAATAGATTGAAGCATGAACACAATTAAAGTTTAGTGGAGGAAATAAATTATGGGAATGACGAGGAATCAGCTTGCTTTGGTACGATATGTGGCTGAAAACAATATACAAAAAGCCAAGGATGCAGCACTTTGCTGTTGCGCTGAGGATACAACTCAGAAAAATCATTATGCAGTCACAAAATATCAAAGTTTGTTACGATCTGGTGGAATGAATCTTATGGAGCTACCAGCAAATGTTTCCAGTTTTGCAACGATGGAAGATCTGACAAATACATATTTGGAAAACAGATATTACTTGACAAACGAAGAAAAGGAAGTGTTCGAACTGATCAAAAACATGAACGATGCGAGTTTACAGCTTATGGAGAAACAGATCCCGTATCTGAATGCAACATTGCTCTATGGCGAGAGTGGAGTCGGAAAGACGGCTTTTTCCAGATATGTAGCATATAAACTGGGACTTCCGTATCTGTATGTAAATTTATCACGTATGCTTGACAGTTATCTTGGAGGTACAGCGAAGAATCTTACGAATCTGTTCAATTATATCAATCAGCAACAATGCGTTGTAATGTTGGATGAAATCGACAGCTTGGCAGTAAAGAGGAAATATGATGGAGGAGGAGCGAGCGCAGAGGTTTCCAGAAGTACAACATGCTTGTTACAACTGTTAGATGCAGTTACTAACGACCATGTAATAATCGCCGCAACAAACCTCATTGATGATGTTGATACTGCGGTGAAGCGTAGATTTACAGAAAAGCACGAATTGCATCGGCTTTCATCAGAAGATAATGAGCGGTTTATCAGACAGTACCTTGATGATGCGGGGTTTTCTTATGATTTGGATTCTGTTAGAAAGTATGCTGCAGAAAATCATTCACAGGCTGAAATTATGACGCATGTAACAAGAAGCATTGCCAGTACGCTTATCAATAAGGGTGAACAGGTAATGTTGTAAACTGAAAGAGAGGTAGAGCATGAGATTATATCAGGGAAATGCAAAGGAACTTGTAGGGATCGCCATCGAAGAATGAGTGGTTGTTATCCGATGGAAATTATTGAGTTTGATGGAATTCCGTATGTAGTGGATGCAGCAGGAGTGTGTATGCCTATTCCAGAAAGGGAAGACGACTTTAATTGTTGCAATTTTGATTTTGTAATTGACTAAACTGAAATTTAAGCGAGGTAGTCAATATGAAATATGAAATAGCAAAACATAATGCACAACAGTTTGCAAACGAAAGAAATCAGCCAGTGTATATAGCAAGAGCCGTAAAAATTAAAAATTTTGAAATCTTGTTTGATAAGGAAGATGTGACACCGAATTATCGTATATGGGAAACGGTAAATCCTACGAAAAATCTAAGTGAGAATACTAGCATGGGTGAATAAACTGAAATATTAGAATTTGATTCAATAGGAAAGGATTAGTTATGAAGAATATACAAATAAGAAAAACTATCTGTATGATTATGTTAATAATGAAAGACGGGATAAATTTACTGGCTGGATGTTTGATTGCAACGATACTTGTTTGTGTCTGCATGGAAAATGGTTGGATTTTATCTGACTACATTACCGATGTTTCACATGATATGTTTTGGAAAATGTATTCTGCGATTTTTATATTGGTTCCAATTATTATGTTTTATAGAGGGGCTATGGGCAGATATAAAGTAGAAATTAAGGAGTATAAAGCTGAATCTGCATTAGGATATGCAAAATTAGCATTGAAGGAGGATAGTGATGAAGGCAATAAATGCGACAACGATAGGTAACTTAATATCTGTTCACTATGAACATAATGAAGAAAAATTTGATTCTTATGTAAAATTCATCATCGAAGCCTAAATGGTAACTTTAGATTAGCATGGTAAACTGAAATTGTATTACATAGATGATGAGGCTTATTATGTAGAAGAAATATAATAGTATAAGTTTATTAATAGTGTTTATGGAAAGTCTAGTGCTGCAGTGCAGTATTAGACTTTTTTGTTGCCATTTTACAAAGAAAAAAGCAGAAATTGTGCATATAGGCAAACAAAATAAGAAGAGGAAAGAGATACAATTTTTAAAATGGAAGGATTATGGAGGGGGTGTGGCATGAGGCGTTTCTTTATTGATATGGATGGTGTACTTGCAAAATGGGAGAATGCATCTCTGGAAGAAATGACATCGCCAGGATTCTTTCTTAGTCGTAAAGTCGATGAAAATGTATGTGGCATGGTAAATCAGTTACTGGAGAAACAGATTGCTGAAAATATAGAAGTGTATATTTTATCTTCCTATTTGTTACCTATCTCTAAAGAAGAAAAAATTCAATGGAATGAACAATATACACATATCCCAATAGAGAGACAGATATATGTCCCATATGGCGAAAATAAAGCTGAAGCATTGGGATGTATTGGCGGAATTAAGCCTGGAGATGTTTTAGTTGATGATTTTACAAAAAATTTGAATGAATGGCAGGGAGTAGCCGTGAAACTGTATAACGGAATAAATGGTACACACGGAACCTGGCAAGGTTTTAGCATTCATAATAAAATGACGCCGGATAAAATGGTCAGTCAGTTAGATGGGATTTCCATGATGGAATCAATGAAAATTAGAATGCAGGAACAAAGTGTTGCCCGGAATAAAGTAGCCGGAAAACGATAGGAGAAAAGAAATGTCAAAACTTAAATATGAAATTTTGCAGGAACAATATCCGGATACTCTTGTGTTGGAACTGCAAGGGAATTTTTATAAAGCATATGATAGCAGCGCTTGGGTTCTTTCAGGGTTAATGGAATATAAGTTAAAAGAAACAAAAGCAGGGTATAAATGTGGATTCCCGGTAGTGGCTTATGACAAAGTAAAAGCAGTTTGTGAAAATAATAGAATAAACTATGTCTTTTATGATGGAGAAAGGCTGAGTGATCAGGATGTTTTTCCAGATAATCGGTTTGATGAATATCGTCGGTTATATAAACCAGTGCAAAAAGTGCAGCCTTCTCCGGAAGAGGTAACTGCAAAAAAAGAGACACAGGCTCTTCTTTTGGTCGAAGGCTGCGGAATGAATGTTTCGGATGCGTTGGTAGATTTAAAACATAACGTAGAAAAGCAAGTTCTGGAAAAAGGGTTTCGGATTATCAGCCTTTCGGTTTTTGAAAAGGAGGTAAACAGTAAAGTAGTATTTATGCAGGGATTAGCAGTCTATGAATGAGGAGGAATAGGAATGCACATTATTAAGGGTAAGGTGGCGAGGTCACCAACGAGGAGAATAACGTTATGACAGTGTATAAGGAACCTGGAAGAAAAGAATATGATGGCAATCGGAATAAAAACTCATTTCAGATAATTGAGAAGTGTCAGGAATTTGCAACAAGAGTATACCAATATACGGTTAAGGCAGAAAAGGAATATCGTCTTACTATTTGTAAAACAGTACAAGATTATTGTTGCGAACTGATTCATTCCGCACGTAAGGCCAATAGTATTCAACTTCATGATCCGTTTCGTCAGGAGGCACACAAAGAATCGTTAGAATATATGGAGCGTATCAACGATTTGCTCCCCGTTCTGCGCAGACTTAGATGTATGTCTCCGAATCAGGAGGCAGAGTTACATAAAAAATTTAACAATCTGCGTTATGGATATATGAAGTGGATAGAAGGTGATGAACGTAGAATTAGAAATGAAATAAAGGGATAACTATCATACAGTACGCCCGTAGTTACCTGTGGAGCCGCTCCTTCTGGGGTGTCAACTCCAACAGTAATCGCAATGGTTTCAATGTCAACTCAACAGGGCAGGTCAATGATAACAACGTCGCAAACGAGTTCGCTGTTGCTCCCGCTTTTTACTCGTATGCATGCTTTAAGGAGTATGCATGAGAAAAAAAGGTATGGTTATTCCTTTCCTGTCGGATGGAATGTCATCCGGGGATAAAAAACCAGTCTATTATGAATAGGCGGGTGTTATATGTTTATAAAGAAAAACAATGTAGAAATTAGTTATTCGGCAGTTCTATCAGATAAAGAGGTACGAGGCATTCGTGTAGAGAAGGATTTGTATGGAAATATAGAAATTTATGATGATCCAACAAATTCATATCAGACTTGGAATAAAAGTTATGATCAAATATTTGACGAACTGTATACTTGCTGGATTGATAGAGTTGGCATTAAAAAATACTCTAAGGAAGCTTATATATTTGAAAGGAATATAGGGCAAGAGCTTGATCAGCTGACTCAAAAAATACTTTCTTTGGAATGGAAACCAGGAGGTTATTTTCAATTTAAGGTACACCATCCAACAAGAACGATAAGTGCACCTTTTTATGAAGATAGAATTGTAGAGGGATGGCTTACGGAAAAATTTTTAAGACCGTATGCTGAGAATATCATACACCCGAACAATTTAGCCTGTCAGAAGAATAAGGGTCCGGTTGTAGCGCAGACATATTTGAAAAATACGTTACAGGAGCTATATCAGAGATACGGAAGAAATTTCTATTTTTTCCAGTATGATATGAAGGAGTATTTTGATAATTTGTGTCATGCAAGGATTAAGGAACAGTTTTCAGGGATGCAGGCATTAGGGTATGTATTGTTTTGCAATATTATTGATGATTGGCATCAGGGAAAGGGATATGCTTCACAAAGCGATCCAGAAAATGCGTATGGCGTACCCAAAGGAAATTTACCAAGTCAATGGGCAGGAATTATGTATTTAAATGACATTGACTGGTACATTGCAGAACGTGAAGACTGCTTAGGGACGACACGTTATATGGATGATGCTATTTCATTTTTTGCAACAAAGAGCAGTTGTAAAGACTGTAAGATTCAAGTTGAAAAAATAATAAGAGAGAAGCAATTAGGAATAAGGTTGCATCCCCAAAAGACTGTATATGCACCTATCAGCAGAGGATTTACTTTCTGTGGATGGCATTATACGTTGGGAGAAGATGGCATGATACGGCTTTCTGTCAAACAGGATAGAAAGAAAATTACCAAGAAAAAGTATCAGAAAATATCTGAAGACTATTATACAGGAGATTTGTCTTTTGGAGATGTGCAAGCAAAGTTAAATGGAACCTATGCATTTTTGCAGCAGGGTGATACAAGGGAATTTCGTAAGTATTTATCAAACCGATATCGGTTCACACATGATATGGATACAATGTATCAGAAGAAAAATTCCCTACCCAAGAGTTAAAAATTTTAAAGGAGGAAATTATTATGAGTAAGAAATCAGGCAATAAGCTGAAAACGCTTGTAAAGCGTGGAATTTCTGCCGCATTGGTTGGAATTATGGGATTGAGTATGATTACAGCCAGTGATATGTATTATGGATATTCTCCGAATACAGCGTATGCAGCTGAATTGGCGGGAATTTCTGCATCCGTAAAAGAGCCGGTATGGAATCATGAAAATATACCGGAAAGGGACACAACCGGAAATGTGAAATATTATTATGCCGGCAATGCGTTCACTGCATTAAATCAGCTTGATGGTGGTGCCCAGCAGACAGGACAGGGTACTGCAGGACATCTGAAAGTTTATAGTGACAGTAATGGTGCCAGACTGGTAGAAACAACCTACAATGGAAAAAAGGCCGTTAAAGGAAATTTTAGTGGTGGTTCTGACTTTAATACATATAGTCAGAGATCAGATATTGATTTTGATAAAACCTGGGAATTAATGGATACAGATGCAATTTGGGATAATCAGTATCTTTTCGCTCAGTATATGACTCGTTCTTTTGATGGACAAACTAGTGCATTTTCGCCTACTATTTTACAGACAGTTGAGGATTGGTATAACAACGGTTTCAGCTATGATGGTTCTAAAAACAACAGACCAACAATTAATGCATCGGGTCAATCTTGGTTTTCAGAAGCTGAAAAAAGCGCAGTACTTTCTGCAGATGTAAAAACAGATGGTAATGAAGGAAGCAATAATACTACAACGACTGATGTATTGCAGAATGCACATCTCTTTGCTGCTTCCATTGATGAAATGTACTATAATCCGGTGCAGGTAGAACAGGTCATTGCAAACCTTGCAGCAGATAAGAGCGATGTTTACAATGGCACTAGCTGGCAGTACGCCCGTAGTTGCCTGTGGAGCCGCTCCTTCTGGGGTGTCTACTCCGGCAGTAATCGCCATGGTTTCAATGTCTACTCAGCAGGGCAGGTCGATGGTAACCGCGTCGCGTACGAGTTCGCTGTTGCTCCCGCTTTTTATCTTGACATGGAACATGTCAAAAT
>ENA-OOXC01001185-OOXC01001185.1-human-gut-metagenome-genome-assembly--contig:-NODE-1185-length-16497-cov-1.775575_pt1 | contig 16497 bp, 18 predicted proteins | sample MGYA00241578_ERZ501325 | MGnify/ENA primary metagenome ERZ501325 (study PRJEB25962, sample SAMEA2042737) | human gut metagenome | biome: human gut; feature: human-associated habitat; material: faeces...
TTTGCTCTTTCAGATCATCCAAGGTAACATAAGATAATTTGGGAGTTGTAATCTCTACCCGGTTGTTTACCAAAACCGACAACGTTGTTGCCGCCGTACCCATACAAATATTGGAGATTTCTCCGATCGCATCTTTTTCCTCATCGGAAAGTATGGCATCGTTACTTGTCTGGGTAGAGGAAGAACCTGTATTCATATTCCCAAGCAATGCGTTAATCTCTTCCTGAGATAACATTCCGTCCATGTTCTGTTATTCCTCCTCTCTTATAATTTCAGTTACTTTCACTGCGTAATCATCGTTAAACGATCCGGGCAACGCTTTAAATTTTACTATATTGCCCACATAAATATCAAGCTCGTCTTCAATCTTTCGATTCAGCTTGATCACATCTCCCACCTGCAGATTAATGAAATCCATAACGGTGAGTGAGCTTTTTCCCAGCTCTGCGGATACCGGGATCAGTGCCCGGTTGATTGCAGTCTCGATAACATCAGCATAACTCGTCTCGTCTCGATCCTGCATCGTTGAAAACCAGTATTTGGTATTCAGCTTGTCCATCACATCTTCGAGTGTCAGATATGGCAGACAGATATTCATCAACCCCTCAACTCCGCCGATATTGATGTTGACCGTTACAATCGCAATCATCTCTGTCGGCGAAATGATCTGTGCAAACTGCGGATTCGTCTCGATTCGTTCCAGATATGGATGAATCTCTACAACATTTGTCCACGGTTCCCGCAACAGATCGATCAATATGGTAAATATTTTTTCCAAGATGGAAAGCTCAATCTCAGAAAATTCTCTTTTCTTCTCTAACGGTTCTCCAACTCCGCCAAGCAGACGGTCGATAATCGCGTATCCAAGATTGGTCGCAATCTCGATAATGATATTGCCCGATAACGGTGCCATATTGACAACACCAAGCAATACCGGATTGGATAAGGCGTTGGAAAATTCTGAATATGTAACTGCCTCTGAGTTCATTACCTCAACCTGCACATTCTTCCGCAGATACGCTGGCAGGTTACTACTCAATAATCTTCCGTAATGTTCAAATATAATCTCTAATGTACGCAGATGCTCTTTTGAAAACTTGGCTGGTCTTGAAAAATCGTACTCCTTGACTTTTACACTTTTAGTCTCTGTAAAGTCGTCCGCATCAAGCTCTCCAGTGGATAATTGCTTCAAGAGCGCATCTATTTCGTTTTGTGAGAGTACGTCAGCCACGTTTTCTCACCTCCTGCTGGCAATAATCTACTGTGCAACCCAATTGTAAAAGCTTACAGAATAAATACATTCAGTATTAAATGTTTCCTTGAGCTGTTTCAACAATTCCTCTTTGATCTTGTTCGTGGTTGTCTCTCCGTCAATCACTTCGGTATATGTATAGCTTCCAATGATGTTTCTCGCCATATCGTAGATCATCGCGGTAGATGCTTCGATGTTGGCAGATACCTTGGAGTAATCACTGGCTGTCTTGTCCATATTGATTGTCAAACCATACTGTACAACATGCAGGTCACCCGAACCATCATTTTTCAGGTTGATTGGATTTCCCTGTTCCAACTGGTAATGTGCCAGATTGCTAACATCAAATGTACTGTCGTCCTTTGTCTGCGAAGCGATCTCAATATCAAGAACCTCTGCAATATCGGTAATCAGTTTGTTTGTCTTCGATGTGGAAGGCATAAACACAAACACAAGCAAAATATTAAACACAAGGTTTATAATACTAATTGCTAATATAACAACGGTTATAAGATTTTTCTTCATGTTTCTGACTCCTTAATTATTTGAATTCTGCTTGTTGTAGATTTTAATCGCAACTCTACGATTCTTCGCTCTTCCCTCTTCTGTCTCGTTTGACGCAACCGGACGGCTGTCTCCATAGCCGGCAATCTTGATGTTGCTGTCTATGAAATGCTCCTGCGACACAACATATTCATAAACACTGCGCGCACGTTCTGAGGAAAGTGAGCGATTATCTTCATACTTTGAATTTGAGATTGGGATATTATCCGTGTGTCCCTCAATCTCGATTACATTGTATTTGTACTTGACAAGGATTTGTGCAATCTTCTGCAAAAACAGCTTGGAATTATCTTTGATCTCCGCATTACCGGAATCAAACAGAATCGAACCATTCAGATCCAGCTCCACATACTGATCGTTAAAATCAAGGATAATCTGGTCATCAATTGCATAGGTCTCTGCCATCTGCATGACTTCCTCATACATTTCTTCTGACTGTTGTTCGCCCCGGCGTTCTACTTCAGCCTGCAGGTCGTTATCTGACAGATGCTCCGCATCCGTCGGGGATGCACTGCTTGACTTGTCCCCTGTGTTTCCGTCGATGTTCTTGCCTGCTTCCGACAACACACTGTCAGTATCTGCAAGCTGTGTCATACCTCCAGATAACATTTCTCCCGTCAAAAGCGAAACACTTCCTTCGCTGATCACACTGAATGACAGATTATCAAATGATGCGGCAATCTTTTGGATTTTGCCTTCATCCATTGTAGAACTTGCAAAAAGTAATATGAAGAAGCAGAGTAACAGGTTCATCAGATCACTGAATGTGGACATCCATGCCGGTGATCCTTCATCCGGTGGCTGTTGCTTTCTTTTTGCCATTAGTGACCACCGCCCTCTTCTTCAAATTCCTGACGATCCTTTGGTGCCAGGAATGACTTCAGTTTTTCTTCTATGACGCGAGGATTCTCACCTGCCTGAATCGACAAAATACCCTCAATCATAACTTCTTTTAATTTAATTTCAGTCTCATTCTGAAGCGACAGCTTCGCAACAATCGGCGCACATAACCAGTTGGCTATGATAGAACCATACAACGTTGTTACAAGTGCGACCGACATATTCGGTCCGATGGAATCCGGATCTGACAGATTCTTCAACATATTAATCAATCCAAGCAACGTACCAATCATACCCCAGGCAGGACCTGCAGATGCAATATTTTTCCAAAATGTAATATTCCCCTGATGCCGGGAATCTACATTCACAAGTTCTGCTTCCAAAATGCTTCGTACAAGCTCCGGATCCGTACCATCGACAATCAGCATGATTCCTTTTTTCATAAATTCATCTTCCAAATTATTTGCCGATTCTTCCAATGCAAGTAAGCCTTCTCTTCTCGCAAGGTTGGAAAGCTCAATAATTGATTTGATTGTACCTGCCTCATCCGACTTTGGATTCTTGAAAATCAGACTAATGGACTTTAAACCAGATAAAAATCCCTTTAAAGAATTTCCGGCAAACGCACAACCCAAAACACCACCAAATACAATATATACAGATGGTATATCGACAAAGTTATCTACAATTACACTGAAATCATGACCATTTACCATTCCGTAAATCATCAAGCCAAATGCAGCCACCATTCCTATGATTGATGTAAAATCCATGTTGTTATCCCCTATACATTTTCTGCCTTGTTCCCACTATCTAAGAATAAAGCGAATATTTTTCTCTTATAGCCGATCACAAGTGAGGTTACTTCCTCGGCAGACTCACTCACGACGAATTTCTTGCCGTTAGTCAGTGTAATTACAGTATCCGGAGTCTCCTCCACCGTCTCAATCAGTTCGGCATTGATCATCATCTTTTTCCCTTTTAATCTGGTTACTTCAATCATATCTCTGTACTCCCTGAAAGATTACACATTTTCCGACATTACAATTAGGCTAATTATAGCACAGTTCGATTTTTATGTCTACAAAATAAGGCAGGCATTTTCCACTTTTTCACATCGTCAAAAGTAGAAAATACCTGCCCTTTTATTTATAAATTACCGCTTCAGGTTTACAAGCTCTTCAAGCATGGAATCTGAGGTTGTGATAATTCTTGAATTTGCCTGAAATCCTCTCTGGGTTGTAATCATATCAGTGAACTCTGCCGACAAATCAACATTTGACATTTCCAAAACGCCCTGCGAGATTTTTCCACCATCCTCATCAACAGATGTTCCGATACCATCAAAGTAACCAGAGTTCTGTGTAGTTGTGTACACGCTGTTTCCAAGTGCTTCAAGCGCCATCGGGTTTGCAAAGGTTGCAACAGATATCTGTCCAAGCAGTTTTGTCTCACCATTCGTATAAACGCCATAAAGCTTACCTGTCTCATCAATGCTGACATCATTTAACTTACCCATGGAGCGACCGCCTCCGGTAGAATCCGCAGCTCCACGTACTGCCTTTACTGTAGACTTACCGTTTGATTCAAATCTTGTCAGATACGAGAAATTGACATCAATTCCATCGACAGCCTCACCATTGATTACAGACTGGAACACATCGCCCTTCTCGTTCGGATTATTCGGTTTAATCTCAAGCATCGCATTCTTTTGTCCCGCTGCTCCAACATATTCAAAGTTACCTGTATCCGCATCGAATTTAACCTGAATGGAATTGGCGCCTCCGATTGTAGCTTTATAACCGCCTTCAACAGTAGCCGTTGTCGGATCGTCCGTTCCTGTTATCTCAATATTATTTGAATCCTTGATGGACACAATCTCAAGATTATACAAAGACTTATCCGCCTGGTTCTGATCCTGCGTTAACTTGAATTTTACTGTATAATTATAACCAAGTGCATCATAGATGGATACTGAAATTGCGCGTCCATCCACAGATGTAAGTTCAGGATCTGTCATATCAATATTTCCGGTCAGATGTGCATCGGTTGTCATCTGTGGAGATGACACCTTGTTATCTTCAGACTCCGGATAAAGTGCCGATACCGTATCCTTCTTGATCTGATTCGGATTATCCGGATCAACCTGCCATCCCATAACCTGATATCCACTTCCGTTTACAAGGCAACCACTTCCATCAACGCCAAAAGAACCTACCTTAGTAAAATAATTTGTTCCACCACGGCTGACTACAAAGAACGCAGAACCGGAAAGCATCATATCATATGTATTGTTTGTTGTCTGTGCACTACCATTCTGTGTGATTGATGTTTGAATGGATGATGTCTTGGCACCAAGACCGATCTGAGATGCGTTTGTACCACCTGTGGTAGCTGTCGCACCGGTCGCATTGGCACTTGTCTGATATAAAACATCGCTGAATAACACCGATGAAGATTTGAATCCTGTTGTATTAACGTTCGCGATATTATTACCGATAACGTCCATTTTTGTCTGATGTGTCTTAAGTCCGGCAACACCGGAATAAAGTGATCTCATCATAATTTTTGACCTCCATAATCTTGTTTTAGTTTTTCCTCTGTCATTCGGAAAACCAAAAGCCTCCTTATCGGTCCGGCTTTTTCTTATACAATGACGGCTCCGTCAATATTGGTAAACACCTGTCCGCTTTCTCCCTGCTCCATCGCAGTGACTACGGTATTGTTTTTAACATTTACGATAAATGCAAGATTGTCCATCATCACGAGTGATTCCTGAATCTGCTTTGTCCGTGCCTGTCCAACGCCCTGATTCAGACGTTCAAGCTGATCCTTGGACAATTCAATATTCCGGTTTTCCAGCCGCTGATTTGCATGCTTGGAAAATTTCACTTCCTGTTCTACTTTTGCATTTAGTACATCCTGAAAGCTGACAACTTCTTTGTTTGGTTCTGTCGTTTTTTCCGGCTTCACATTCTGGAAATACAGATTTGCAGCCTGTCCCATGGAAAGAAAATCGACATCGAAAGATCGCATATGCATTCCCTCCTTGTTCTGCATAAACTGTCATTCCCTAAGCTTCTTTCGTCTTGTCCGCAGCATCTGTTTTATCCAAATCATCTGTCTTGCCACCGACATTATCCGTACCGTTCGTACTGTCGCCTGTATTATTATCCTTGTTAATCGTTCCATCACTGTTTGCATGCTGTTTCAAATACAGATAATAATCATAGTCAATCACAGAATCCAGATCCTCTGCCGGATAATATGTGTTATTGACCGACAGATACACATCGCCATCCTTAACTGTCGCATACTCTACCAGTCCACTGATCATTGCCTGTTTACCGGATGAATCGGGCGTGTTCATAATTACATATTTGCCGACCAGATTCAGGTTGTTTCCCTTATCCAGTGTATCACTGATATTAAGCTGCGCCTCCAAAGCAGAATACTGTGCAAGCTGTGACATATACTCTGTATTATCACTTGGATTTAAAGGATCCTGATACTGCATCTGTGTTACAAGCAGATTCAAAAACGCTTCCTTGTCCAGATCGCTTCCGGATGTCTTTCCCTTGGATGTTGCGGAATAACTGCTTGAGCTGTTTGCGATACTGCTAATTGCTGAATCAACTGCCATGTTCTGCCTCCTTTCTTAGGTCTTATCACGCCATATAATTTACTTGATTTCCCTGTGCCTTCATCATTTCTGTCTCCAAAGACACATCCTCAATTATATCATCGTCTGAATTGCCTGTGAAATTAACCGGGCCAGTCGAATTTCCTGACTTTTGCTCTTTTTGTTCCATCTGTGCTTCCGCACCGCTTTCTTCCATGAAATAATCCGGTGTTCCAACCATTACCTCAATGGCATCTACTTTGAGATCCTGATTTTCAAAAGCTTCCTTCAGAACTGCCAGCCCTGACTCCACGGCTGCCTTTGCCGCCTCTGTTTCTGCAATGATCTGTGCCTGCATCACACCATTTTTCGTGGATACATGAATCTGTACTTTTCCCAGCTGTTCCGGATTCAGCTGTAAGGTCATCGATGTGACATCTTTCGATAAGTTCACTCTGATCTCATCCACTACCTGACGGACAATATCCGTCTGTGTTACCGACGTATCAAACGGTGTTGCTGCAATCTCTTCGCCTGTCGCCTGTGCCATCGCCTGATTCAGATTGGAAATCACACCCTCTGCATTCTGTTTCATCATATCTGCAGAAGCATCCGAATCTCCAGCATCCTCTGTCTGCACAGTCACCTGTACTTCTGTGTCAACAGTCTGGGTTTCAACACTTTTACCATCCGTCCGGGTAACATCCTCCTCCGGTGTCGTCTGTGCAACCGTCTCTGTTTTTGCTTCCACTGTCTGTGGCTTTTCTGCATCCACAACCGTCTCCTGTGGCTCTGTCTGTGCAGATGACGACTCCTCTGGAAGCAGTTCCTCAACTGGCACTTCTGTTGAAATCACTGTCTCATCCACCACATTCAAAACCTCATCCAGAAGCTGCATTGCCTGCTGCATAAGATTATTCAGGGATTCGTCAATCAGCAGATCCACAGATGTTGCATCATTGATCTGCAAAATAAAATCCTTCATCACAGCCGGATCAAGCAGATCCTGCATTGTAAGTCCCGCTGTCTGCAAGAGATTCTGCAATGTCTCATCGTCCACATTCAGAAGCTTTTTCAGCTTATTCGAAAGTAATTCCGCTTTTAAATCGTCGCTTTCTACTTCCTGTGGTGCTTCGTTTCGCTTTGCTTTTTCTGCACCGGTAGTACGCGTTGTTTCTGTCTTCGCATCTGATCTTGTATACTTGTTCAGATCTGACTGCTTTTTCTCGCCAGAAACCGTTGTGTCTGCCTGTTTTACCGCATCTACATCGTTTTTCATCGTTGCAGAATTCGCTGTCTGCGTGGTGGTATTCGGATTGGTTGCTGCCAGATTCATCAGATCTTCAAATGTTCCAGAGGCTTTGTCCTTCGACTTTGATTTGTCTGTGGTTCCGCCCGTCTGGCTCATATCGACTTTTCCGATTCCACCTGATTGAATTCCTACAATCATTTGCGTTCCTCCTTTTTTTCTTATTTGGAGTTATACAATGGCTCTATGGCAAAAGCTTCTTCGTTACCGCAGCCGCAAAATCCGGATCCATCGCCGCGAGCACCTTTCCCCTTGACTGCGCATCCATATTGTTCATGATCAGTGCAACTGTATCGAGATCATTGCCCATCGTCTCCAAAATCTTTGCAGCTTCCGACGCATTCATTTCTTCGTACGACTGTGCCATTTTCTTGATACTGTCATCTGCCTGATCCTGTTCTAATACCTGCTGATAGATCTCAGCAGCGGATTCCGCATCAAGCTCATTGTACCACTCTTTATATGTATCGGTATCTGGAGCCGAATCTCCATAGACTATTTCGTCATAAAATTTCTTTTTTTCATCTTCAAAGTCACTTTGATCCTTTGCAATGGTCGTCAGGCGATCGACTTCTGCCTGTAATTCCGTCACTTTGTCGTTTAATTCGGAGATTTCTGCATCCTTGCTGCCAATCGCTGCATCCTGGTCTGCAATATGCTTTAAAGCATCCTCCAGATTCGTATATGGATAATCACTCTCAATCGCAACTTCCTCATCCGAAGCATCCGGCAATATTTTATTGATCACTGGAACATCCTTAAATACTGGGCGGAGCACACGGCTTCCAAATCCACCTACATCACATTTTATGAGCAGACACATCACACTCAGCCATGTAATTACGATCAAAACACCGATCAGGCCGTCCAAAATGCGGATGGGGACATCCTTGCTTCCGTAGATACCGCGGCCGAACCATTTTCCCTTCGGGCGGACCGCCTCCTGTGTCTTCCACCTCTTTCTTTGCACTTGTAAACTGATATCCCGCCACCTCATCGGTCTCCCGTTTCTCGGTCGCATTCAACTCCTGTTTAAATTCATCGAACTTCTTTTCTTTCAGCTTCTCATGCATTTTCCGTTCCTGCATCTCGCGTGCCATCTTCTGTCTGGCAAGTTCCAGTTCTTTGCTCTTCTGCCGGATCACTGCATTCTGCTCCTCGATCATCATATCTAAGATATCCATACTGTTTGCATTTTCTTCAATCTCAAGGAAATCCAGCCTTCCCTGTATGGATGCCTGATACGCTTCATAATATCCCTGTTTGCGTTTTTTTAATGCATCAAGCTTCTGTTCCTCTGCCGCAAGTGCCTGCCTTGCTTCGGCGTACTCCTGCTTGGCAGACTCCTCCAGCTTATATTTGATATTCAAGATATTCTGCATTCGATATATAAACTTCGCCATACATTCTTCATCCTGTCTTATTCAAAAATCGCATACAACTGCTTCAGCTCATCCTCCAGCAAAAACTTACTGTCCACATCCTGCATCAGATACGCATTGACCTGATTGATCTTCGTGATTGCATAGTCAATCTCCGGGTTGGAGCCGGATTTGTAGGCACCTATGTTGATCAGATCCTCTGCGTCGTTGTAGGTTGCGAGTACATTTTTCAATCTGCCAGCCGCCTGCTTATGTTCTTTCGATGCAATCGCACTCATGCATCGCGAGATACTCGCCATAATATCAATCGCCGGATAATGGTTTTTATGTGCCAGATTTCGCGACAGCACAATGTGTCCATCTAAGATACCTCGCGCCGTATCGGTGATCGGCTCGTTGAAATCATCGCCATCGACAAGCACCGTATAAAGTCCGGTAATCGAACCCTGATGCGTATTGCCTGCACGCTCTAATACCTTTGGAAGCTCCGCATATACTGATGGCGGATATCCTCTTGTAACCGGAGGCTCTCCAGATGCCAGTCCAATCTCCCGTTGTGCCATCGAAAAACGGGTCAGGGAATCCATCATCAACAGGACATCCTTGCCCTGATCCCGGAAATATTCTGCAATTGCGGTTGCTGTTTTTGCCGCCTTATTACGGATCAGTGCCGGTTTATCCGAGGTTGCGATTACAAGCACAGAACGCTTCAGACCTTCCGCCCCCAGATCTCGCTCGATAAACTCACCGACCTCACGACCTCGCTCTCCGATCAGTGCGATCACATTAATATCTGCTTTCGTATTTCTGGCAAACATACCAAGCAAAGTACTTTTTCCAACACCACTACCGGCAAAGATGCCGATACGCTGTCCTTTTCCAATCGTTAAAAGTCCATCCACCGCTTTTACCCCAAGTGGAAGCACTTCATCAATCAACTTTCGTTTGAGTGGATCCGGTGGCGGCGCATCAATCGGATACGTCTCCGTCGTCGTGAGCGTACTGCCGTCCATCGGTCGTCCGATGCCATCCAACACCTTGCCAAGCAATTCCTCACCAACCGGAACCTGCAGGACACCTTCTGTATTCCGAACCGTTGCCCCCAGTCCGATTCCATCGACCGAATCATACGGCATCAGTAGTACCTTATTCTCGCGGAAACCGACGACCTCTGCCATGACCTTTGTCAGACCATCCTTCGAGATGATCTCGCACAGGTCATTCAGCTTTGCCGGTGGTCCTACCGATTCTACCGTCAGTCCGACAACTTTATTTACTTTTCCGTAATGCACACTGAAATCACGATATAACAGTGCATCGTATCTTGCTCGGTCAAATTTCTTCAACATTTCATTGCTCCATTTATGGCTATATATAGAGAATCGCAGATATTCCTATCTGCGATTATGCCTTTATTGCGTAGATAATAATTTGATAGCGGTAATCAGATTCCGCACCTGCACGTCCATGGACAGATCCACGATACCCGTGTCACTCTCGATCTGACATTGCCCCTTTTGTAGTTTTGTATCGCTGAATATCTCTATGGTTATTCCCGGATTCGCAGCTCCGGACAATCGATCCGCATTATCTGCAATATATGTATAATTCTCTTCTGATACCCGGATGACGAACTTTCTGGAATCCTCATCCTCATTTAACACCTGATTGATCATGTAGATCATCACTGGCTTATAATCATCAACCAGTATACCTGTCAGCTTCTGGATCAGCTTGCACGCAACATCCACGATCTGTTCCTCAGTATCTGTGATGTTCTCCATCATTTCTTCCCGCGCCTGCGCAAGTGCCTGATCGCGTTCCCGACTGATCTTCTCCAGATACTCATCCGCCCGGCGCATCGCTTCCATGTTGCCATCTTCGAGCCCTTTTGCAAAACCCTCTTCCTGTGCAGCTTTGCGAATTGCCTCTGCATCCGCCTTGGCATCCTCCAAAATCTTCTGTGCCCGTTCACGCGCATCATCCTGTAAAAGTTTTGCCTTCTCCATCGCGTCATCCAAAAGCTCTTTATGCTCTTCCAGATTGATCGTCGCAGCCATCTCTGTAATGCCTGCCTCGAAAGTATCTCCTGCTTCCGCTGAACCTTCTGGTACATCATTCTTCGGACGGATCACACGCGGTTTGGGCGGTTCGATCACACGGCTGTTTGCATCGATCACAAACGGTTCCTGTGACACCGTACGCACGCCTGGTATCCCGGATTTAAAAATATTAGACAACAATCTCGTCACCTCCACCACGGGAAATTACGATCTCGCCGGCATCCTCCAGTTTTCGGATAATATTTACGATCTTCTGCTGTGCATCCTCGACATCCTTCAGACGGACAGGACCCATAAACTCCATGTCCTCTTTGATCATAGATGCCAGACGGGATGACAAGTTATCGAAGATCACCTTCTGTACGTCTTCGTTTGCATTCTTCAAAGCCACTGCCAGCTCGTTGTTCTCCACCTCACGGAGTACAGTCTGGATTGCACGGTTATCAAGCAGCAGAATATCCTCGAATACAAACATCTTTCTGCGGATCTCGTCTGCCAATTCCGGTTCCTCGATTTCGAGGTTTTCCATAATATGTTTCTCGGTACTCCGGTCGACCGTATTCAGGATATTGACGATGGAATCCACACCACCGACAATCGTGTAATCCTGATTGACCAGAGACGCCAGTTTCTTCTCCAATATCTTTTCCACTTCTTTGATTACATCCGGGCTGGTTCGATCCATCATTGCGATACGCTTTGCAACGTCTGCCTGCTTCTCCGGTGCCAGCGCGCTGACCACGGCTGCCGCCTGCGATGCCGGAAGATATGCAAGAATCAACGCGATTGTCTGCGGATGCTCGTCCTGAATAAAGTTTAAAAGTTGGCTTGCATCTGCCTTTCGTACGAACTCAAATGGACGTACCTGCAAAGATGCGGTCAGTCTGCCGATGACATCTCTTGCACGATCCTCGCCAAGTGCCTTGTCCAGAAGTTCCTTCGCATAAGCAATACCACCCTCTGCAATGTATTGCTGTGCCAGACAAACCTCATAGAATTCATCCAGCACCTCATCCTTTAATTCTGCCGATACACTTTTTGTATTGGCGATCTCCAATGTCAACGCCTCTATCTCATCATCCTTCAGATGCTGAAAAATCTTAGAGGAACGTTCCGGTCCAAGCGCGATCAGCAAAATTGCAGCCTTCTGCACGCCTGTAATATCCGATGAATGTAATGTTGTCGCCATAGTATCACTCCCAATCGTCGTTTAGCCAATTTCGTAACAATGCCACCACTGCTTCCGGGTTTTCATCCACAAATTTCTCAATCTGCTGCTTGGAAGCGGATTTATCACTAAACTCAATATCATCCAAAGTCTGGTTCTCCTTCGTTGTCGCAAGCAGAGCCTCTACCGAAAGCTCCGGTTCTGTCTCGACAACCTCATGCGGTTTCATGCTGCGGAATACAACAAATAACAACAATCCACCAATAATCACAGCCAGTACGATTGACAAAATGCTCTGTACCGGTACGGACTTCGTCTCAGCCGGGTAAAAGACTGGAACGATCCGCTCTACCACATAGATATTTGCCGCCTTCATACCGGTTGCACTGGCAAGCATGTCGACCATTTCCTGTGGGTTAATATTCTCTGTCGGTGTCGAATTTGCTGCCTGATACTCCGCAAACGTCGTACCATCCAGCAATCCCTGTTCCTTCATCTGATCTTCATAGTAGTTCTCATACCGGGTCAGATACAATGCCATGCTGGAATTCTGCATATTGACATCACCAACTGGCGTCACAGTACGGGTTGTCGTACTGCTCGTCTCGTAATCTTCACGCAGAACGCTCAAAGTCGAGCCTGCATTTGCATTATCGAGCAGGTTATAATCTGTGATTTCCTCACCATTTGCATCCGTACCAACCACGCCACCGGTACCATCAGTATTTTCCGCCAGATAGTAATAATGGGAGGATTTCGGACCGGTATCATCCTCGTCATTCGAGTAATATTTGATATCTTCAATCTCCTGCTGGGAAATATTCACATCCAGATTTGCCGATACAGATACCTCGTCATACACGCCCGAATTTACCATCAGGTTCCAAAGCTTGCTGTTGTAATACTCCTCCACCTGCTGCTGTACCATGATAACCGGGGATGCACTCGTGGTAGAGTTCTGACCGGAGAACAACAATTCGCCCTTGTTGTCAACGATTGTAATTGCCTTTGTATCCGAATTACCAACGCAGGTTTTCGCATACTCTACGATTGCATTTGTGCTTTCCTGATTGTAGTCACCATTTATGGTAAGCATAATGCTGACTGAAGCAGTCTGGTCACTCGCATAAACCGTGTTTGTGCTTTCCGGCAGATTGATTGTAACCGAAGCCTTCGTCACACCCTGCATGGATGCAATATCCCGTTCCATCTCAGACTGCTTGTAAAGCTTTGCCTTGAGCTTTTTCTCCGAATCTGTCGTATTGAAGCTATTGTTAAACAGACTGTCATAATCTGACTGTCCATTATTCGTTCCAATGCCATTTTCGCCAAGGAGCAGACGTGCCTGTGACACCTGGTTCTCATCAACCTCAATCTTTAACGCATCGTCACTGACCTTGTATGTAATCGAATTATCTTCCAGCAGATTCGCTGCCTGAGCCGTATCCTCAAAGGTGGACAATACCACATATGAAGTCCGGTTTAAAATTGCAACCAATGCGATCACAGCAACCAGAACTGCCGCCAATACCGAGAAGAATAACGCCTTCTGTCTCTTTGTATACTTTTTCCAAAACTCAACTATCTTCGATGGTAGCTGACTAAACCATTCTCTCATACGATACCTACTCTATATGCATAAATTTATAGTTGCATGTTCATCAATTCTTTGTATGCGGATACCACCGCATTTGTAACCTTCACTGTATACTGCAGGGAAATACTTGCCTTCCGTGCAGCAGCTGCCACATCATGGATATTGTCCGAATACCCAAGTGCATAGCTCATCTCCGCAGACTCTGCTGATTTCTGTAAAGAATCTGCTTCCTTATACATATCCACTGCCGCATTTAAAAACGTATCGAACGCTGTACCCTGCGAGCTGGACGCTTTTTTATCTGCACGTTCTGCAGAGCTTGCAGAATTTGCAGATTGAATACTGTTTAAGGTTGTCCATTCATCACTGAACAAACTCACTGGTGTAATTGCCATTTATCTATCTCCTGATACCAATTAGCTATTAAATAATTCCAATCCTTTTGCCGCGATATTTTTCGCAGCATTAAATGCCGTTGCGCTTGCTTCATAAGAACGGCTTGAATCAATCAGATTCGTCATTTCGGTTACTGTGTCCACATTTGGATATTCCACATATCCATCTGCATTTGCATCCGGATTGTCCGGCTCATATACAAGACGCAGATCTGATGGATCTTCCACGATCTTTGTCACTTTAACACCATTTGGTTCATAGTTTGACATATAGCCGTTTAACATATGGTCAAAGGATGTTGTATCCTGTTCTTCAAACACCACTGTCTTTCTGCGGTATGCACCACCATTCTCTGTACGTGTGGTGTTCGCATTCGCAATGTTCTGTGCAATTACATCCATTCGCATCTGCTGCGCCGTCATGCCGGTTGCAGATACATTCATCGCTGAAAATACACCCATCGCTGTTACCTCCCTAATCTGTCATCCGACGGAAATATCCATCAGAATACTTCCACATTAATTACCGGAACTAAGTACGGTATTGTATCTGGCAAACTCCTGATTCATCAGATCAACCAGAGCCTGATACTTGATCTGGTTTTCCGCCAGTCTTGCCTCTTCGGTATTAATATCGACATTGTTTCCATCCAGACGATACGAAAGCGATGCATTATCCGTGTAAACCTGTGCATCCAATGTCTCAAGATTCTGATTTGCCTTTTTCACTGCCTTGCTCAGATTCTTTTCCCCTGCAAGTTCTCCCTGCAGAACCGACTCAAAATCCAAATCTTTCCGCTTGTAATTCGGCGTGCTTACATTCGCAATATTGTTCGTCAGAAGCTCGTTTCGCAGATTCGCAGCATCTGCCGCTTTGTCCAAAATATTCACATAGTTATAAATACCGGATGTGATCATCGACTTCCTCCTTATTTTCAAACTAAAAAAATAGTTACTGTACAGATTCCCATACAGTAACTATCCTACCATATTTTGTGGTATGCTTCAACAAAAATCTTTTCTGACCACTAAATATTTACTCGTTTTCCTTTTTTTCGCGCTCACAGGTGTAACCGCATGTCTCAGAGGCACACAGAAGCTTATTTCCTTTCTCTACCATGTAACCGCCACATTTCGGACATTTCTTATCCGACGGCTTCGACCAGGACATGAAATCACAATCTGGATATCCAATACAGCCATAGTAAAGTCTGCCCTTTTTCGTCTTGCGCAAAATAATATCCTTGCCGCATTTCGGGCATGCAACACCGATCTTCTCGTAGTATGTCTTTGTGTTCCGACACTCTGGGAATCCCGGGCACGCAAGGAACTTTCCATGCGGACCATATTTGACTACCATCATACGTCCACACTGATCGCAAGGCACATCCGATACCTCATCTGCAATCTTGACCGATTCCAGCGATTCCTTTGCTTTCTCCACAGACTCTGCAAGATCCGGATAGAAATTCCGGATAACACCCTTCCACTCTAATTTTCCTTCCTCAATGCTGTCCAGAAGCGACTCAATATTTGCTGTAAACTCGGTATCCACAATTGCCGGGAATGCATCCGACATCATTTTATTGACTGCCGCACCAAGCTCTGTCACATACAGATTCTTGTTCTCCCGGATCACATAACGCCGGTTTAAAATCGTTGTGATCGTCGATGCATACGTAGACGGACGCCCGATTCCAAGCTCCTCCATCGTCTTTACAAGAAGCGCCTCTGTATAATGTGCCGGTGGCTGTGTGAAATGCTGCTTTTCCTCAAGCTCTGCACAGGTAAGTGTTGTACCTTTTTCCAGTCCGGTCAGTCTTGTCTTTTCTTCCTTCTCTTCATCTAACGAATATACAGACATGAATCCATCGAACACAACCTTCGATGTAGAAGCCTTAAACTTATGTTCCTCTGCCGTGGCATATACTGTCTTGTTCTCATAAACTGCCGGTGCCATACGGCTTGCTAAAAAGCGGTTATAGATAAGCTGGTATAAACGGAACTGGTCACGTGGAAGCTGCTCCTTTAATTTCACCGGAGATAACTCCACATTTGTTGGACGGATCGCCTCGTGCGCATCCTGAATCTTCTTGCCGGTCTTTACATCCTTTGCCTCACCGACATAGTTTTCACCAAACTGCTGCTTGATGTATTCCTTCGCATTTTTGTCTGCTTCCTCAGAGATTCGCGTCGAATCTGTACGCAGATATGTAATCAGACCGATAGAACCCATGCCCTTGATCTCCACACCTTCATACAACTGCTGCGCGATACGCATCGTCTTATTTGTTGCGAAATTCAG
>ENA-OOXC01001196-OOXC01001196.1-human-gut-metagenome-genome-assembly--contig:-NODE-1196-length-16389-cov-1.656973_pt1 | contig 16389 bp, 10 predicted proteins | sample MGYA00241578_ERZ501325 | MGnify/ENA primary metagenome ERZ501325 (study PRJEB25962, sample SAMEA2042737) | human gut metagenome | biome: human gut; feature: human-associated habitat; material: faeces...
CCGCCTGTCACATCAATCTTCTTATCAGTTCCGTATACAACCGCTTCTCCTGTATGGCAGGCAGGATGTGCAAATTCGCCTGCAATGCTGCTGTCAAGTTCTACTCCACAACGCTGGTTATACAGCATCAGTACAACATCCTTATACAGGTCACCATAGATATCATCACCGATCTTGAACTCTGCGGATTCTTCTCCATCATCTGTCTTGATCTTATAGGTTCCTGCATCCTTTACGGATGAGAAATCTGCCTGCTTGCAGAACATCTCTGATGGTGGATCGTAGGTAGCTTCTTCCGGCAGATCTGCTGAATATACGGACTTGTTTGATGTTACATCTATTACTTCAAATGACTTTGCATTTTTTCCGATCACAGTAGCAACCTTGGAATCGCCGGTCAGATAACCAACCTGGTTCACATTGATAGCCATAGGATCCGGTGTTGCTTCTACCTGCTGTGCGCCGGAAGCATCAACTGCCTCTAATAAAATATTATCAAAATAAATATTATGCTCTGCTTCGTCTCCGGTCATACCTTCCTGCTTTCCCATATTAAAGCAAAGACGAGGTGCAGGATCGGAATCCTCTTCCATCGTAAACTGTGCTGTAATGTGCTGCGTCTCCGGTCCGATCGTGATCACATCACTGGTATATGCATGATAATCTCCGCCATTGATCTGTAATCTCCATTCAATCGTACGCTCAATATCGCATCTTACATCAAAGGAATATTCATAAACGCATCCCTGATACAGACGAAAGCCATCGTAATAGATCTGGTTTGCATAATCCGCACTTCCTGTCTTTTTGATGTTGATGTGAAGCTCTCCATCCTCATTGGTCATTTCTTCATTTCCACCATTCGTATAGGTGTGGAAACCATCCGTATCCTTATCATCAAAATTGATATTGATGACTTTATCACCATCTGAAACACCCAGTGCCTCTGTTGTTGGCTCCTCTGTTTCCTCTTCGGTTGCCTTCTCCGTTGTCGTTTCTTCTTCCTCAGTGGACTCGGCTTCCGTCGTAACCTCTGTCGTCTCAGCGGTCGTTCCATCTGCATCTTTCTTTGTACCACTGCAGCCTGCAAGCAGTGACATGGTCATCGCCGCAGTCAGACAAAGAACAGCAACTTTTTTCATTTTTCTCATGTTTTATTATCCCTCCATATTTTCTTTATGTACGATACCTTCTCAACTGTACATATATTTATAACACGTCGCCTCCCGGCTCCATATGTCTTTCACTTTTATACCATAACAATTAGCCAGCTCTTACTGCTCCGGATATCGCACGACATCCTGATACCGCATATGTCCGCCAAAGATATCAAGTGCGCTTCCGATTGTAAAATCAACCCGGTTTCTGCCAAGCAGCTTCAGTTTATCCAGATCCTCAAAGGACGCGATCCCGCCTGCATAGGTCACAGGGATCCTGCCCCAGTTTCCAAGCAGCTCGGCAATATGTGTCTCGATTCCAGACGCCTTACCTTCCACGTCCACCGCATGGATCAAATATTCATCGCAGTAACCGGCAAGCATATCCAGTGTTCCTTCCGTCATTTTTACCTTTGTGAACTTCTGCCAGCGATCTGTCACGATATAATAACCATCCTCGCATCGTCTGCAGCTCAGATCCAGTACCAGATGATTCTTGCCAACTGCCCGTCGGATGGCTTCCAGATTGTCATAGTTGATCTCTCCATTTTTAAATACATACGATGTAACAATCACATGGGATGCCCCCATGTCAAGAAACCGTCCGGCATTTTCCGCATTGATACCGCCACCGATCTGCAAGCCTCCCGGATATTCCGTAAGTGCCAGCTTTGCCTGATAGCAATCCTCCTCATAATACTCGCTTCCCGCCGGATTCAACAGGATAATATGTCCACCCTGTATACCCGCATCCTTATACATCCGGGCAAATGCTGCGCCATCGTACTCAGATACAAAATTCTCTTTTGCAGCATTTCCTTCATCCTGAAGGCTGCTGCCAATGATCTGTTTCACTTTTCCATTATGTATATCGATGCATGGACGAAATCTCATATTTTCTCCCAGGCAATATGCCTTTTTTCATTTTTATATCGTTACAATGTCTGCAAATACAAAGTGTCCGCAGACATTGTTTATTCTAACACAGAACCTTCTATAATCCAAGTGTCATATAAAAACCTGCGGCAGTTGTCCATTTCATGCAGACTCAGATCATGACTCATAACTTACACAAATAGAAAAGGCCGATGCAAGCTCATCGACCTTCTCCTATACATATCACTCCGACATAGACCTGTTCCACGCCAGCCTCCTGTAATGCTTCCGTACATGCCTGCACTGTCGCACCTGTCGTATAAATATCATCTATTAATAAGACCGTCTTCCATTCCGCCGGAAGTGCCCGGACCTCTAATGCCTGTTTTATATTATTTGCACGTTCAAGCGGTGATAATTCCTTCTGTGGTGTCGTATCCGACACACGGAGCAAATGTCCGTTATCTACCGGAATATCCAGTCTCCGTCCTACCACATCTGCCAACAGCTCCGCCTGATTATATCCCCGTTTCCGTAATTTACTTCTGTGAACCGGTACGGGCAAAATGATCTGAAGCCGTTCTGCAAGTCCCGCTTTCCGGATCCGTTCTGCAACAAGACTTCCATAATATTCCACATATTCCCGTTTATTGTGATATTTGATCGCGAGCACACTGGATGCGACCGGTTCCACATACCGGAAGACCGGATATGCCCGTTCAAAACTCCGGATATGCGTCCTGCAGTCTGCACAGTATTCCAACTCCTCGTCATCCAGACTTTTTCCACATTTCATACATGTGGGTTCTGTCACATATGGCAGCAACTCATGTTTTCCGCAGATTCCTTTTGCACCATACGGCATAACCTCATCACAGATCGGGCATCGTCTTGGAAATACCAGATCTATCATTGCCCGGTTCCATTTGTTCTGTATCTGCATATATAGCCCCCTTTATTGCTTTTCCTGTTATATCATGTGCTTCGCACATTCAATGCATTCGGAAATTATCCCTCTCCTGATTTATGCCAGTTCTACCAGTCGTTCTGCAAATGTCGTATACCGCTTCTGTTCGTCGATATTATCGATCATCGTCTTAACCAGACCTATATTGCCTACGATCACAACACCCTTTCTTGCCCTTGTAACTGCCGTATAGAGCAGATTCCTGTTCAGCAGCTTTGCCGGACCTGTAAGAAGCGGAATCACCACGACCGGATACTCACTTCCCTGTGATTTGTGTATTGTGATAGCATATGCATGTTCCAGTTCATCAAGCTGGGAGTAAAGGTAATCTACCAGTCTTCCATCATCATATTCGACAACAATCTTCTGATCAAACTCATCAATCTCTTTTACAAAACCGACATCCCCATTGAATACACCTACCCCCTCTTCCTTCACGAAGCGTCCTTTTGCATCCATGATCTTCCATTCCAGCTTGTAATTGTTCTTGATCTGCATGACCTTGTCGCCCTTACGGAATACAACGTCATTTTTCTCTTTCTCCGGTATACTTCTGTTCGGTGGGTTTAGGATCTCCTGCAGCCGTTTATTCAGATTCTCAACACCCAGCTCATACTTCCGCATCGGAGTAAGCACCTGAATGTTCATCGGATCGACCTGGAAGAACCCAGGCAGACTGTCTAAGATCAGATGTTTCAATTCTGCGATAATATCCTGTGATCCCTGTCTTGGTATGTAGAAGAAATCCCGGCTTTTATTATTGATCGCAAGCTGTTTTCCCGCATTGATCAGATGGGCGTTCGTGATAATGTCACTGTTCTCGCCCTGTCGGAATATCTTATCCAACACTGTTACGGAAAATACTTCCGAACGAATGATGTCCTTTAATACATTTCCCGGTCCGACAGATGGAAGCTGGTTGGAATCCCCTACCAGCACCAGTCTGGTTCCCGGCATGATCGCCTGCAGTAAACTGTAAAACAGGCTGCTGTCTACCATCGACATCTCATCTATGATAATTACATCCGCTTCTAACGGATTGTTTGAATTTCTTGCAAATGTATAGGTGGAACTGTTTCCTTCTTCATCAATCCCGCCACCGGACAGTTCCAGAAGCCGGTGGATCGTCTGTGCCGTATATCCGGTTGCCTCGGTGATCCTCTTTGCCGCGCGTCCGGTCGGTGCTGCAAGCAACAGTTCCAGATTCAATTTCTCAAACATCTTGATCATGGCATTGATCGTTGTTGTTTTACCCGTACCCGGTCCACCTGTGATCACTGCCACGCCGTTATTGACTGCATTCTTGATCGCAAGTTTCTGCTTTTCTTCCAGTGTAATCTTCTCTACTTCCTCGATCTGTGCAAGCATCTTATCCAGTGGACGATCCTCTGATGTGAAATCCAGATCGATATCTGACAATATTCTTGCTGAATTCAGCTCAATATAATAATTTGCCGCAGCATAGACCGCAATTACAGCTCCGTCAAGCTCCTTTACGATCGCCTTGCCTGCCATCTGAAGCTCTATAATCTGGCTTCCGATCTCATTTTCCAGTTCTTCATTATATGGCACATTGTCATCCACCAGAAGTGAATACGTCTTTGCCACCAGCATCTGCTTTGGAAGATACATATGTCCAAGCTGGCTCGCATTTAACAATGTATATAACAATGCTGCCCTGATACGAAAATCCGAATCACTGCTGATCCCCATTCGTTCAGCGATCTCATCCGCCGTCTTAAAACCGACACCACTGATATCCTCAGCGATCTTATATGGATTTGACCGGATGATTTTATACATCTCCTGACCGTATTCATTGAAGATCTTCACCGCCAGATTAATCGAAATTCCATATCCGGTCAGAAAAATGATCGCATCCTGCATCTCTTTCTTTTCATTATAAGAGACTGCGATCTCTCTTGCTTTCCGCTCCGAGATACCCTTGATCTCTGCCAGTCGTTCCGGCTCTTCTTCAATGATACGCAGAGAATCCATCTTGAATTTCTTTACGATACGTTTTGCCAGTGCCTCACCGACACCTTTAATGATACCAGAACCCAGATATCGTTCTACACTTACCATATCGTCCGGCATCTTGATTTCATAGGATGTAAATTTGAATTGGAGATCATACTGGGGATGATTGACATATTCCCCTTCTGCAGATATGTAGATTCCTTCACTGATACCGTGAAGGGTTCCGACAAAAATGTCTTCGCCGTCTTCACCTTCTACAGTGAAAACGGCGTAGCCATTGTCGTCATTTTTATAGATAACTTTTTCAACATAACCTTCTTTTATCACAACAAGTCTCCTGCGTTACTCTGGCTTACTGTTGAGTAATTCGATATATTTTCCTGTTCCGATAGCAACTGCACGAAGTGGATCTTCTGCAGTCATGGTTGTAATTCCTGTCTTTTCTTCCAGAAGCTCTTCCAGTCCGTGGAGCAATGCTCCACCACCGGTCAATACGATACCTCTATCTGCAATGTCTGCTGCCAGCTCAGGAGGTGTCCGTTCCAGAACGGAATGAACGGCTTCACAGATCTGGGATGCAGGCTCACGCAGCGCTTCTTCTGTCTCATCTGATGTTACTGTTACTGTCTTTGGAAGTCCGGTTACCAGATTCCTGCCACGGATATCCAGTGTGATGTTCTCCGGTCTTCTGAAACAGGTTCCGATCTTGATCTTAATCTCCTCTGCGGTTCTCTCCCCGATCAGAAGATTGTGCTTCTTTCTCATAAAACGCACGATTGCTTCATCAAAATCATCTCCGGCAACCTTAATGGAAGCACTTACAACCGGGCCGCCAAGGGAAATAACGGCAATATCTGAAGTTCCGCCACCGATATCGACGATCATATTACCACATGGTCTGTAGATATCAATTCCTGCGCCGATTGCTGCTGCCACCGGTTCTTCTATAATCGATCTTGCACCTGCTGCATAAGTTGCATCTTCTACTGCTTTCTTCTCCACCTCCGTTACCTGCGAAGGCACACATACACTGATACGTGGACGTCTTCCAAAGTAACTTCTTCCCACTGCTTTCTGGACAAAATACTTTAACATCTTTTCTGTTATTGTGTAGTCTGATATAACGCCCTGACGAAGTGGGCGGATCGCTACGATATTTCCCGGTGTTCTTCCAAGCATCAGTCTGGCTTCTTCACCGATCGCTACTATTTTATTTGTATCTCTGTCATAGGCAACTACGGACGGCTCTTTTAATACAACGCCCTTGCCTTTTACATATACCAATATACTGGCGGTACCTAAATCTATACCGATATCTGAACTTGCCATGATTGGTCCCCTTTCTGGTTACTGTTAATCCTGTACATCCCTTAATATTACAAGAGATGCCTTTCTTCCGTCAAGCCATTTCATGCTGACTTCGGATAAATCCATGATCTTATCGAACTGTCTGATATAACTTCTCCAGCTCACTTCTTTCCGTTCGGTCAGAAATGGCTTCTGCACCGTTGACACACCTTTAAATGTATCATTCAGATCACGGCTCAGTGTCTTACTGTCTTTTCCTGTAAAATCATATCCGAGCATATCGTTTAACGGCTGATTGGAGAACAATACCTCTCCGGTCTCTTCATCACGGATAAAGATGCCGATCTTGATATGGTTATAAGTATCTACCAGAAGCTTATTTACCATTCGAATGTTGCCATCACCCTCTATTCTGGCAAGGATACCCTGAATGACGTTTCGAATATCCTTCGAGAATTCAATATCATCCTCTGACCATATCTTATCTGTATGATTGTTCGCCATAACAATACAACCGCTGATGATATTATTGATCTCTATGCTGAGTGCGACAAAACTTGTTACACCGATCTGCTCCATATTGCTCTGGAAGTTCTTAAAGTCATGGTTCTTATCTGCTACAATGCAGTCGTAAGAACGTTCCTTGCTGTGTGCAAAGAATTTCTTGCCCCGCTGCCATTCTTCCACATATTCTTCTGCAGACATGCTCTTTTCTCTTGACCAGATATGACTGCACATATACTCTTGATCTTCGTTCAGGGAATAGATCGCCATAACATCGATTCCCAGATAATCACTGGTTCTTTCCAAAATATTGCTGATCGTCTTATTATCATCACTGTCCATGGAACTGAGTGCTTCTGTCAGAATCTTCTGTCTCTGAATCTTCTCTTCTAACAACATCTCAACAGATTTGCTCCGTTCTGCTTCTTTGGACAGGACCTTGTCATTATATGCATATTCTGAGAAGATATTGCACATATTCCACTGGATCTTATAGACCTTCTTCATCTTTGTAACATCTGCTGTATCATATCCGCACAGGATCCAGGTTGCAATGTGTTTCTCTCCGATCTTAATCGGGGCTCCGCAGATAATACTTCCATCTATACCGTCATCCATCTCCATAATGACCGGAACATTGTTCTGAAGGATCACCTCATTTAACTTCACAATGATACTCTTATACTGAGGTTTTTCAAAAAGATCATAAAAGCTTCCCATATGCAGAGACGGTCCTGCCGGTTCTACAAGCTGATCTCCCGCCGGAGATACAACCGTTGAATATAGCCCGCTTAAGCTTGCAAATGCTTTTACAATACTGTTCCATTTGTCTTTATCGATACTCTCGCTCGTATATTCATTCTCATCTACATTCGTGTTCATAATGTAAGAAAGCTTGTCTTCATACTCTTTCTTAGCCTCCTCTACACTGTTCTGCAGCTTCTTGTTCTCTGTAATATCTGTTATAAAGAACTCAATCGTATAAGAAGAATCCCCTGCCTGTGTGATACTGTTCTGGGAACGAACCCATCTGACATTTCCATAATCATCTACGATACGATACTCGTCCTCATAATCGGATCCACCACTCTTTAACACATTCTTCGCATTCTGAATAACTCTTGCGCGATCCTGTGGATGAATATAGTCTTCTGTCAGTTTATTTCCCGCCATAAGCGCATCCACATTCATTCCAAGTAACCTGGCATTCGGTGTAATGTATTTCAATGTGCTATGTCCTCTGCTAATGGATTTTACCATCACAAGACTCTTGATTTTGTTCATAACAGATAATATATATTCACCTTTTTCCCCATCATAGGACTGCTTTTTTTCTTTTACAAATAATAATTCAATGCCATCAGCACATCCATCCGGCGACTTTACGATGTGACAGTTCAGCATCATAGTAGTGATTGCACTCTCTGCCGATACAAAACGTACCTTCATCTCAAAATCCGTATGTCCTGTATTCTCCGCCTTATAGAGATTCCCGATCAGAATATCATAGTCATTCTTAACTATAATATCGCGAATCCCTACTGCTCCACTGTAAAAGTCACCTTCTTTATATCCGAATTCCGTTATATTCTTTGTTACATAACGAGTCTGCCATCTGCTGTCCGGCTTGTAGAGATACAGTGCCAGAATGCCCGCATGGTTAATGATACGTTCCAGACTCATACTTCCGATTGCTACATCAGAGCGCAGTTCAAACAGTACCATATATGCCTTTTTCCCGTTATATTCAAACTGATTGACAAATCCACTTACAACCAGTCTTTTTTTCTTATTTATATTCAGAAGAAGCCGATGCCAGATAATCGTTTTCTTCTCATTTAAAATTGGCCAAAACTCATCACTGGACATAAACTTATCCGGCTCCATCGTGATCGAATCGATCTGGTTTCCAACCAGTTTTACTGCCGCATTATTGATACTTAAAACTTCTCCATCCTCGCAGAATACAACTGCGGGATATTCAATATGACTCAGAAAATCTGAATAATTGCTGATTTTGCCTATCTCCAAATGTATCCCTCTTTTCTCTTATGTAACCCCATAGACACATAAAACTTTTCCATGTCAGCCATAGAAAAGTTTCATGTATGTTAAATATCGCTGTTAATATTATTCCTCTGTTTTGTCGTCTTCCGTTCCGGCAGCTTCTTTATCATCCTCGGATGACACCATTGAAGTTGCTTCACTCTTCAGACCTGTAAATGCCTTATCTGCAATATCCTTTGTTACACAACATGCATCTACAACACCATCTAAGGCAGCCAGAAGTTCTCCCATATATTTGCTGACTGCATCACATTCCTTCTTTACATTCTTTCTGAGAACGTATGCTTCGCTGGTCGCTTTGTTTGTAATAGCTTCTGCTTCCTTCTGTGCATTTTCCTTCTGGGTTCTGCACTCATAATCTGTCTTTGCACTTAAAGCTTCTGCAGCTTCATGTGCTTTATTTCTTGTACGCTCGCTGTCGTTGTAAGCCTGCTCCTTCAGACTTGCGCAGGTTGCTTCCGTCTCATCATACATCTGCTTGCACTTTGCATTTGTCTCTGTCTCAAGTGCATTGCAACGATCGGTTGTATCCTTCTCCATTGCTTCACACTTTGCAGTCATCTCTGCATGCTGCGCATCACACTCTTTATTCGTCTGGGCAATCAGCGCATCTGCGCTCTCTCTTGCCTCTAAGAGTGTTCTTGAAATGGATTCATATCTTCCTGCGGATTCGAATTCCTTCTGCTTATAAGCGTTTACCTGCTCCTTCAGAGATTCAATCTCGCTTTCATATTCTGCATTCTTTGCCTTTAAGCCATCAATTGTCTTATTTGACTCTGTCAGGTTTACTTCTCTCATAGTCTTAAGGCTTAATACGGCTTCGCTGAGCTTGTTTACATTTGCCTTTAACTCATTGACTTCCTTTTCATGATCAGCCTTTAACTCTTCAATATAATAATCAACTGAATTCTTATCATATCCACCAAATGTTACTGTCTTAAATGATGCTTCTGTCTTTACTTCTTCCTCATCAAAATTATTGTCTTTTGCCACGATGATCCCTCCAAAATAATCTATTATTTAAGCATCTTCCTGTCGTCAGGGCAATCATTGCGCCTGCCATCGTCATCTATTTCTGTGTGTTATACTTATGCATTCCAGTACAGATGCTCATTTTCTGTAAGCACTAATTGAAATGATTATAACACACCCTTATAGTTTTGCACAATTATTTTTTCTTAATTTAGTTACAAAGCACATATTTTGTGCTATATTGGACAAGGAAATCAAACCGAACTGTTAGGAGGAATTTTTATTACTATGAAACACACAAGAAAATGCCTGACCACTGCATTTATGATCCTGATCTTTCTTTTTGCTTTTACCGGCTGTGGTCAGAAAAAAGTTACCGCATACCAATCGTATGTAAAAAATCTTCTCGATGTTAATTATAAAGGTGATTACACCAATTATGTGAAACAGAATAAAGGAAATGAAACCGATGCACTTGCACTGTATCAGGACTGCCTTTCCAATCTCGCAAACCAATTGATCACACATTATAATCTGAATACCAACCAGTCTGTTGAAGTAAACCAGACTTTTACCACTGTTGCTGCCGCTATTTACAATGATGCACGATATGAAGTATCGGAAAGCTATAAAGAAAACGGGGACTACTATGTGGATGTAACCATATATCCACTGGCAATCCTTGACCAGTCCTACGATGAAATTATTGCTTATATTGAAGCCTTTAATAAAGACGTAGACGACGGTGTCTATAATGACGTTAAGAAAGAGGAATATGATAAAAAGTTTGCAAACGGTATTGCATCGATCCTTTCTTCTCATGCCGAAAAACCACAGTACAAGGATCCTGTAGTCATCAAGGCACTTATCAACGATGACGGTGAATACTACAGCATCTCATCCGACAGCCTGAAGGAGATCGATCAGGCAATGATCGCTACTGAGACCGCTGACGCTACGGAAGCCGACACTTCCGAGGAATAAACGGACGAAAGACAACAGCACCAATTTTTCATCTAAAAAAAAGAACAATACCCTTTCACTACGCAGAACACTCTCGTTCTATTTTTCACGTAGCGGTACTAAACTCCCACCTAACGGTGGTTCGTTAAGGACCGACGTTCGTAACTGAGACCTTAGCGAGGCTCGCCGAGGTTAGTTCGAAGTTATACAGAGTAAAAAGGTCTGCTACATGAAAGATATTGTTCTTTTTTCTATCTATACATACTACACGCTGTTGTCTTTCTGCCTATTGATAAAATACTTACAGAATAGTTATATGAAAAGGCTTCGTCTGTCAGAAACAGGACGAAGCCTTTTGGTTTATTTCTCGCGGAATGTGAATTCCTCGTTTGCTAATTTGAATTTGCTGCCATCGATCAGCATCATGTCTGTGCCGCTGTTGATGATCTTGCCACCAAGATAGGTGTGATTGGTTGATTTGTTATCACGCAGATAATAAACGCCATTGACGTTGATGATATATGCATGACGACGGCTGACAGAATTGTTGTCTGTTACCTGATAATCAACACCCTGTGCAGACTTACCGATACAAAAGATCGGTTTGTCGATCTTAATCCGCTCACCGGTTCTGGTTCTTACGATAACAGGACCCGGTTTGCTCTTGGATGCATTCGTCAAAACAGTCGTTGATGTAATGTCTGAATCATCATCAAATCCGATATCATTACCGGAATAATCCTTAACTTCCTTTGCCAGTTTAAAGCTTGGAGTTGATACAACGGTTGTCTGTAATGGAACTTCCTTATCTTCTATTGCCTCTGCTTTCTGCGGTCTGACAATGAAATGCTGCTCATCCTCCGGATGAACATTGTTGTCATTCTTCATATCTGTGATCATCTTGTAGAACTCTGACAGATAGAAGGATGAATTATGATCAAAGAATTTGATCAGTTCATATCCACAGTCTGAAGCTTTCTTATTTGCAAAGTCAAGCTTGTTTACCAGATCTCTGACAAACTTCTCCATATTGCATTTTTCCATCGGTTTATCAATTGGAAGGAACACAAGCTGAACACTCATATCCTCCAGATTCAGATACATGTATCCAATATTCAGGATAACCTTACCGAGTGGCATATCATTCGCCTTCAGGTACATCAACTGATCAGCTATGCTGAACATAATGTCCACCAGTTCGTCCCTGTGAATCTTCTTTGTAATAAACTGATTCATCGTAATCATGGCCGGAATCGAATATGTAAGTGCTCTCTGTCCGTCAATATACTCTTCATGGCAAAAGCTGTTGTTTCCTACAAATGATGTATTGTACAGCTCGACTTCATTATGAAGGATCTGGACATCATCTTCAATCTTAAAATATAATTTGTACTCATCGCACAAATATGTCTTCTCTGTGCTCATAATAACGCCCTCCGCAATTATTCTCCAGCCACTCAAGTCCCATTTACTCTACAGTAACAGACTTGGCAAGATTACGCGGTTTATCTACATCCAGCCCTTTTGCATCTGATGTATAGTATGCGATCAACTGCAAAATAACAGCCGCTGCAAATACAGTAAATAAACTATCCTGCTTAGGTATTCTTATATGCTTATCACATATCTGGGTGTCAGTAACTTCGTCACCCATACTAATTAGAATAACATATGCTCCCCTGGCTTTTACTTCCCTTATATTTGAAACCATCTTCTCGTATACAGCCGGCTGTGTCGCTAACGCGATAACCGGTACATTCTCTGTGATCAGAGCGATCGTACCATGTTTTAATTCACCTGCTGCGTAAGCCTCCGCATGAACATAGGATATCTCCTTCAACTTCAGAGCCCCCTCCAGTGAAAGAGTATAATCCATGCCCCTTCCGATAAAGAATGCATCCGGAGCCATTTTTATGTAATTAGCAACAGTCTTGACTTCATCTGCCTGAAGCAGGGTTTCTTCTATTACCGGAATTGTTCCCAACAGTTTGCTGATAAATTCCTTTGCCTGCTCTTCTGAATAAATTCCTTTTACAAGTCCAAGCCTGCAGCCGATTAAATACATTGCCGCCATCTGAACCGAATATGCCTTTGTACTTGCAACTGCAATCTCCGGTCCGGCATGTGTATATAACACATAATCACTTTCTCTTGCGATCGTAGACCCTTTTACATTTACGATCGAAATAACCTTGGAACCACATCTTTTTGCCAGACGCATTGCTTCCAATGTGTCAATTGTCTCTCCCGACTGGGAAGTTACGATAACCAATGTCTTCTCATTGATCAGTGGTTCTTTATAACGGAATTCTGATGCGATCTCCACATTTACCGGTATACGAAGCTCTGATTCAATCATTGCTTTTCCTACGATTCCGGCATGCATAGCAGTTCCGCATGCAATGACTGTGATATTTTCACAATTTTTAAATACTTCATCATCAATCCCGTCTTCTGTAAAATCAGGGAGTGAATTCACAATTCTTGGTGTGATCGTATTTCTCAGGGATTCCGGCTGCTCATAAATCTCTTTTAACATGAAATGTGGAAATCCACCTTTCTGAGCGGCTGTAATATCCCATGTAATCTCTAACATCTGTGGCTTTACTTCATTGCCTTTCAGATCCTCAACCCGGATTCCTTCCTGTGTCATTGTAAGGATATGATATTCCGGCACAACAAAATAATCTTTTGAGAATGAAATGATCGCTGTCAGGTCTGACGCAATGATAGATCCTTCTTCGCTGTGTGCTGCTACCATCGGGCTGACATTTCTTACTGCATATATGATCCCAGGTCTGTCTGCAAACATAATGCAAAGCGCAAATGAACCCGCAATTATCTTAACCGCCTTCCGAATCGCTGCGATCGGATCACCATCATACAGAGTATCCAGCAGGGCTGCCACAACTTCAGAATCTGTTTCTGATACAAGCTTATCTGCCAGTCCATACTCTCTTATGATGTCACTGTAATTCTCAATGATACCATTGTGGATAAGAGCAACATTTCCACATCTGTGCGGATGCGCATTCGCATCTGTAACTCCACCATGTGTTGCCCATCTTGTATGTCCGATACCGCAAGTCGATGAATAATCTCCATCCTTACACAGTTCCCTGAGTTCGCTGACTCTTCCTGCCTTCTTCCGGATCGTTAATGTATCATCGTCATTTAAAAGTGCAATACCCGCACTGTCATAGCCTCTGTACTCTAACCGCTCCAGTCCATCGATCAGGATATCCTTCGCCGGCTTTCTGCCTGTAAAACCTATGATTCCACACATATATTCAATTATCTCCTTTCGGCTTATGATGCATATTTCTTTTTCTGTTCGTATATCTGTCTTTATCGTCCGTCAGATATTTTACTGCATCATCAAATTATCCGGTCATGCTGCTTTGTTTTGGAATCTCTTCCATATTTGGCATGCATGTGCGCATCCGGACTCTGCGTAGAGGCATCCGCCGAATTTTCGATAACCTCTATCCTCGTCACCCTTTTCGTCGTTGATCCAAAGGGACATGGCGCTAAGATTTCTAAATCTTTCAAAATCTGCTTTCCTCCATACTATAAGCAGACATTAAAATTCTATCATAGACCACCCAATAAATCAACGACTTCATATCTGTAGGGCTGCGTTTTCTATTAAATTAATTAGCTGATGAATGAACCACCTGGCAGATTCTTCTCGGTTGTAAGAAGGGACAGATTGCCCTCTGCATCCTCTGCGCACAGCAGCATACCTTCTGATACAACTCCTGCAAGCTTGCATGGCTTCAGGTTTACGATCGCAACAACGCGCTTTCCAACCATTTCTTCCGGTGAATAGGAGCCTTTAATTCCCGATACGATCTGTTTCACATTGTTCTCACCGAATTTAACCTGAGAACATAAAAGTTTTCTGGAATTCTGTACTTCCTCACATGCAATGATCTCGCCGATCATCAACTGCATCTTCTCAAATTCTTCGATCGTGATCTGCTGTTTATTCAGAACAGACGGATCATTGTTAAGTGCAGCGACCTTAGCTTCTGCCTGTTTCATTTTCTTCTTTTCTTCGGAATTCTCTTTTTCTTCCTTCTGCTTCTTTGCTTTCTCGTAGATAGTTTCTTCTACAGGAGGTGCAAACTTGGCAACTTCTGCCATAACTTCCTTTACGTCCAGTCTTGCGAACAGGATCTCAGGAGTTTCTGTTACCTTGTTTCCGGATGGATAAAGACCGAATCTTCCAAGCTCTGTTACCTTTCTCTTTGCAGCATTTAACTGGTTCAGGATCTTAACAGAGGTATCCGGCATATATGGCTCCAGAAGGGACGCACCGATCACGATGCTCTCAACCAGATTATATAATACGGTATTCAGACGATCCTGCTTTGTTTCATCTTTTGCAAGTGCCCAAGGCATGGTCTCGTCGATATATTTGTTGCATCTCTTGAATAAGGTGAAGATCTCTGAGATCGCATCTGCAACCTTTAACTTATCCATGCATTCTGCGACCTTGATACGGCAGTTTAATACGACATTCTTCAGATCTTCATCTACTTCTTCTATTACTCCGGTATTCGTAACTACGCCGCCAAAGTATTTGTTTGACATAGAGATCGTACGATTTACCAGATTTCCAAGTGTGTTTGCAAGCTCGGAATTGATTCTTTCTACAACCAGCTCCCATGAAATGATTCCGTCATTCTCAAACGGCATCTCATGCAGAACGAAGAAACGGACTGCATCCACACCAAACAGGCGGACCATATCATCTGCATACATTACATTTCCCTTGGACTTACTCATCTTACCGTCATTCTGGATCAGCCATGGATGTCCGAAGATCTGCTTTGGAAGCGGTACTCCAAGCGCCATCAGCATGATCGGCCAGTAGATCGTATGGAATCTTAAGATATCTTTTCCGATCAGATGTAAGTCAGCAGGCCAGTATTTTTTATATAATTCATCGTTATTACCGTCTACATCGTATCCAAGACCTGTAATATAGTTTGATAATGCATCGATCCATACATAGATAATATGCTTGTCATCAAAATCAACCGGGATACCCCATTTAAAGGATGTTCTGGATACGCACAGATCCTGAAGTCCCGGCTTGATGAAGTTATTGATCATCTCGTTCTTTCTGGACTCCGGCTGAATAAAATCAGGATTCTGCTCAATGTGCTTCATCAGTCTGTCCTGATATTTGCTGAGTTTGAAGAAATATGCTTCCTCTTTTGCTTCCTGTACCGGTCTTCCGCAGTCCGGGCATTTGCCGTCTACAAGCTGTGAATCTGTAAAGAAGGATTCACATGGAGTACAGTATTTTCCTACATATTCTCCCTTATATATGTCACCCTGATCGTACAGCTTCTTAAAAATCTTCTGAACCTGTCTCTCATGATCTGCATCTGTTGTTCTGATAAATTTGTCGTAAGATGTGTTCATCAGATCCCAGATATTCTTAATCTCGCCTGAAATCTCGTCAACGAATTCCTTTGGAGTCTGCATGTTCTCAAAAGCCTTGTTCTCGATCTTCTGACCATGTTCATCGGTTCCGGTCTGGAATCTTACATCATATCCTGCGAATCTCTTGTACCTTGC
>ENA-OOXC01001223-OOXC01001223.1-human-gut-metagenome-genome-assembly--contig:-NODE-1223-length-16103-cov-2.791002_pt1 | contig 16103 bp, 15 predicted proteins | sample MGYA00241578_ERZ501325 | MGnify/ENA primary metagenome ERZ501325 (study PRJEB25962, sample SAMEA2042737) | human gut metagenome | biome: human gut; feature: human-associated habitat; material: faeces...
GAAAGAAATATGCGTTTGATTCAACAACGATTCCGTTATGTCTTGCAACATTCCCGTGGGCAAAGTTCCGAAGCAAGAAAGGAGGAGTGAAAGCTCATGTCTTATACGACATTGAAGCACAAGTTCCTGCCTTCTATACTGTAACCACTGCCTCAAAGCATGATTCTACAGCGATGTCTTCAATCCATTATGAACCAAATGCTTATTATATATTCGACAGGGCTTATGATTCTTTTAAAGAGCTCTATAGGATACATCTTACAGACTCTTTCTTTGTTGTCAGGGCCAAGACGAACTTAAAGTATAAGACAGTCAAATGGAAGCGGAGAATGCCAAAGAACATAATGACAGATGCAGAAGTGAAACTGACCGGTTATCTCTCCGGGAAGAAATATCCGGAGTCATTCAGACTCGTCCGATATTACGATGAAGAAGATGACCGTGAGCTCACTTTTCTGACGAATGCGAAACAACTTTCTGCATTGGATGTCGCCAATCTTTACAAGAAAAGATGGTTGATCGAGCTGTTCTTCAAATGGCTCAAGCAGCACCTCAAGATAAAGAAATTCTGGGGCACAACAGAGAACGCCGTCCGCATACAAATCAGTGTCGCTATTATCACATACTGTCTTGTGGCTATTGTCCAACATGATATGAAGTTGAAACGCTCTACCTATGAAGTTTTGCAAATTCTCAGCATATCATTGACAGACAAAACCCTCTTGCGTGACCTGTTCGACAAGACTAATTTCAATGATGTCAAAGATCTATATAATCCCATTATTCCGGGGCTATTTGATTAATTGTTTAACTCGTCCCATTTTAACGGGACACTAATGTCTTCATATAGATAATACTTCCGGAATAGGATGGTAATGACCGAAAACAGCAGATACGAGATCAATACTCTCTTCATTCCCTTATAATACTTCCTATTACATTCTACTTTATGTGCATTCAGATAGCCTGTCATCATAATAAATAACGGGACTCCTGTAGCATTAAACAACAGATAGACTAATCCTTGTCCAAACATCCCAGAAGCGTCAAAAATGGTTTCCCTAAAGGGAGTGTTTAACACAAAGAAGTGTCCTGCTATTACTGAAAAAATGGCAAGGCATCGTATGATGTCAAGCCCTGCTAATCTGTTAGTTGTTTGTTTCATTATTTATAAATATATAAACTCCGTGATACTCTGTGGTATATTAAAGTTTAAGGTTTAGTGTTTATGGTTTAAAGCACTTATCATTATACTGAATTATCCCTCAGTTCTCAACTCTAAACCCTCAACGCTCATCCCTCATCCTTTATCCTTCAACCTTAAGCCCTCAACCAATTCATTCCATTTTTTATACACTATCTCTGTCGCATACTCCTGCTGCAACTTCCGGAAAGCCTTTTCTCCTAATTCTTCTATCCTTTCCGGCTGTTCCCAAAGTTCGGTAATTTGCCGCTCCAAGTCTGTTATATCATTCGGAGTAAACAACCTTCCGATAGCCTTTTCTCCTTTCCCGATAATTTCTGTAAATCCTCCATGATCCGGTCCGATGCTTGGTTTACCATATTGGGCAGCCTCCAGAATTGCCATGGGGAAACCTTCATAACACCGGCTGGGCATTACTATAAAACGACTGTTGCGAATAAAGTCTTCCAGTTCCTTTCCATGCAGATATCCCATGAAATTGACATTCTCCGAAATTTCTATGCTTGTGGCACTGCGTTGTGCTCCGGCAAAGCGAAACGCTATTTCCGGATGCCTGCGTGCCACTTCTATCAGCAGGTCAAATCCTTTTTCATAACTCAACCGCCCGATGTATGCTACATAATCTCCTATCGAGGGCGTATAACTTACAGGAGCCTCCATGCTGTTGGGAATAACGGTAATTTTGTCCGCTGCAAATCCCGCTTCTATCAGCTTCTTCCGTTGAAATTCAGTGATACAAGCAAACTTATCTACACATTCACTGTATGCTTTACTCAACCTTGCCACCGCGTTGCGGGCTGCATAGCCCACTGATTTAAGCAGTGAATGTTCGCAGTTATACCGTATGCATCCCCATTCATTTCCTTTCTCTAAGCATAGTTCACAAGGCTTCCCATCCCGCATAAACAGTCCCGTAGGACAGATCAACCGGTAATTATGTACAGTCATTACCACCGGAACACCGGCTTTCCTGCATTCAAACAGCGCAGCAGGGCTGATAAAAGGATACAGGTTGTGTACATTCACCACATCCGGCTTCTCCCGTTGTAGTGCCTCTCGCATTGCTTTCACGCCACTCGGGCAATACAGTCCTGTACAAAATCCCCGTATTTTGCCCGTCAGGCTTTCCCGGCGTCCTGCGGTCGTTTTCCGAAGTTGTGCCACTTCGTGCCCGTGTGCAGCCCACATGGCAGCTAGTCGGTCAACTACGGCTTCTTCGCCGGAGTATTTACCATAATCATTATGAACAAGTAAGAGTTTCATTTATAATACAGCTATTATAAGTGCTATTTTTAATAATGTGATATTATTATATGCCTTAACTTTTTGGGAATCAATGCTAAGATTAAAAATGAGATAATTTTGACATTTAGGATATTATATTTTAATGATTGGAAAACTTCATATACTGTTTCTTTCCTTTCGTCATATCTGATAGCCACAGAAGCCCTCATTTTATGCCAATGTGAAATATAAGCTTTTATTCCGCATATTTGGGGATTTTTTTTATATAATTCTACCAAGTTTTTACCAACCGGATCACCTTTATCCTGCCTTCTGGGTGGCAGATTCTTCTTATTATAACCTTCACTTAAATTATAAATGGCTTGCGATGTTTTAGTATAGGCGATGTGATATTTGCAGGCTAATCGTGCCCACGTCAACAGATCTTCTCCAGATTTAATACCAGTAGGAAATCCTCCGATAGATTGTATAGTATTTTTCTTTACCATAATAGAAATAGAACAAATGGGTGGATGCGAACAACTGGCTACTTCAAAGTAATTGGAAAGAATGCCATCTTCACCTTTGAAAGGAAGTTTTCTGATAATGGTGGGTGTCACTTTTCCTTGTGTATCTTTAAATTCGTAGTTACAAGTAAAGACATTACATTTTGGATATTTTTGTGTAAGTTCGTATTGAGTTCTTAAATAGTCAGACTTCCATTCATCATCCGCATCGAGGAAAGCTATGTATTCTCCTTTTGCTTCTTCTATTCCCCGGTTGCGTGCTGCTGATACGCCCGCATTGTTTTGATGAATCAGACGAATGCGAGGATCAGTAACTTTTTTAACTTCTTCTACACTGTGATCTGTAGAACCGTCATTCACAATGACAATTTCGAAGTCTTGATAAGTTTGCTTCAATACAGTTTGAAGTGTGGAAGCGATGCTTTGTTCTTTATTGTATAAAGGTATTACTATTGAAATCATGGTTCTTTATGAATGAAGTAAATCTGTCTGCTAAAACGTTGTTTATCACTTGTTGGCCTTTTACATTCAGGTGAATGGGATCAAAGAATAATTCATATTGATCGGTATATTCCGGATTTAAGTCCCAATAATAAACCGACGAGGAATCAACTTTGCTTTGGATATAATCATTGAATTTCTGATAGGCTACAGGTTCGTATTCGTTTAAGACTTTAGCAATCGGAGTATTTACCAGGATGGTTACAATTCCTCTTTGTTTCAATAGTTCTAATGTCTTTTCAAAATTTTCTATCAGATCCTGTTCGAAATGAATATGTCTTTGTTCTCCTCTCTTTATTTGCTCCTGTAACTCATTCACATTCAGATTTCCAATTTTATAATTATTCCAATTCCCTAACCAGCCTCGTAATGAACTGTTAAGCAGAGCATCTGAGTAACGGGTTGTGCAAACCAATTTATGAAGCCAGTAATCGTAGCGATCCGTAGATTCCTTAATATACGTATCCATAGCCGGATTTCCCATAAAAGGATAAAACAGCTTGTATGAATTTTGGCTAAGTCCTTTACCAGTAAACATGAATTGATCCACACCATAAATCACTACTTTTAAGGAATCTTTGTTTGGCAAAGACAGATAGTGTTTCAACATGACATAGCGGTCGGCTACATTTACACCTTCTCTGCAATATTTGGATACCGTAACTCCGGTTTTGTGTTCAAATCCGGTCTTGTCAACAGCCAACATCAAGTGGGAGTGGCCAATGAATAAGACGGTCGCATTCTTGTCTAATCCGAAGTATCGATTCAGCCCTTTGTTGATTCCCCAGCCTAACCCACGGTCCAGACAAACAAATAAGGCCATGAACAGAATGATAGAAATTACTTTTCTCATAAATTAGAATTGGAAATAAACAAATTGATCGGTGGAAACTCCAAAGAGTCCTATCCCCAATAACAAAAGAATATATTCGATGGCATATTTTTGTGGCATTTTTTCTTTGTATATCAAATATTCCCGGATCACAAACGATACCAGTAGGGCGGCAGTAAGTAAGGTTGTAAAAGATGAACTCCCTAAACCGATTGGGGAATAGATATCACTAAAAATTTGGGTGATAATCTGCCATGCTGTTGAACTGTTTTCAATGCGGAAGAATATCCAGGCTAAGCTGACACAAACAAAAATAAGCAAATGGTTCAATAAGTTAGTATGTTTCAGTTTACAGAAATGTTCTAATAAATAAAGGACTGCATGAAGTGCTCCCCAAACTATGAAACCCCAAGTCGCTCCATGCCAAATGCCACTCAACAAGAAAACGGTAGATATATTCAGTACCCATCTTAATTGGCTAACTCTGTTTCCACCCATCGAAAAATAAACATATTCCGTAAACCAGGATGTTAATGAGATATGCCATCTGCGCCAGAATTCTTTAATGGTAGAGGCAAAATAAGGGAATTTAAAGTTCTGCATAATCTGGAATCCCAATATTTTTCCGCTTCCTATTGCCATATCTGCATAGCCGCTGAAATCACAATAGATCTGGAAGCTGTAGAAGATAGCAGCTATCGCCAAAGTACTTCCGGTTTTCGTATCGGGGCTGCTGTATGCCCAGTTTACATATTCTGCCAACCGGTCAGCAATCACTACTTTTTTGAAAAGTCCCCATACAAATAGTTTGCTGCCTTCTGTTACTGTTTCCCAGTTTATGCTTGTCGGATGTTTCAATTGGGGGATCAGATTTCGGGCTCGTTCAATAGGGCCTGAAAGTAGCGTCGGGAAGAATGCGATGTAAAGGGCTACATTCAAAATGCTTTTTTCTTCTGTGATTTTCCTGCGATATAGGTCAATAGGATAAGACAATGCCTGGAAGGTAAAGAAAGAAAGTCCTACTGGTAACAGAATGGATGCATCAAGTATATAGGCATACTTGAAAAATACCAGAATAGCTAATGATAGGACAATAGCAACGGTTGTTGCCAATTTTGCACTTTTGTTATTCTGTTGGCATCGACAGATCCACTTACCGCATGCATAGTTTATCAGGGTTGTATAAATCAAAAGAAAAATAAAGCAGACATTTAGTTGCGCATAGAAGTAATACGAAGCTGCTAATAACCCTATATTTCTTATTTGCAGAGTCTTTTTTTTGTTTGTTAACAGCATAAACAAAAAAACGACAAATAAAAATGCAATGTATTCAAATGAATTAAAAAACATTATCCCTCCTTTTCTTTTGCCATCATACCCAGCATCATTCCATAAAATCCACAGGGATAGGAAATGGTTGCCATTGAATAGTTGATTACATTATCTGTCATCATGGTCAGCAATACGCCGGCGGCTGAAGCACCAGCCACAATCGCACAGATTTGGATTCCTGCATGGTGATGGTGATTTTGATAGACCATGAAACAGTGAAATATCAGGAATAAGAAACTGCCTCCAAACAGAACAATCCCTATCAAACCGTTGTCACATAACATTTGTACATAATCAGAATGAATTATTCGAATGCTACCGAATGGATGTCTGAGGGCATAAAATGTCTCCTGTAGATTACCTGTTCCGGTTCCTGTTAATTCTTTTCCTTCGTAAAAGTGTTTTGAAGACCATTCCCACATTGCAAAGCGTCCGTTCGAATTGATATTGTTTGTAGAGATTTCACCACTTCTAAACTGTGAAGTTGTGGCACTGTTTTCGTCAAAGAACATTTTTCCTTTGACCGAAGGAATGGTAAATATAGCAATAATGAATAGCAAAAGTACTCCAAATATGACAGGCAATGCTTTCAGTCTATATCGGAAAAGAAAAAATATCATTAACGCTAAGGTTGTGCCCATAATGCTGGTTCGGAACACCCAAAGAATACAAGGTAGCATAAATAGGATTGCATAAAAGATATTTTTCTTTTTTTCGTCCGTATAGAAAATAAGTGCCAGCGAAAATACACACATCGAGATAAAGTTAATAGCCCTTGCGGTTCCATACCAGAATACCCCAGGGAAAAGTGTTCCTTCCAACATGGGGATAAAGGCTACTATTAATGCAATCAGTGCCACCATACGTGCCCCTAATCCTGCTTTCAGGAATACTTCTGTATCACGTATTGCTGCTGATGCAAATAGCATGATTAATAGAGGATAGAGGTATTTCAGGATGACCCGGAAACCGTATCCGGGAGCGGGGCTGTAGGCTAAGCCTATAACCAACCAAAGTATAAACACGGCATAAACGACGGAAGCGGCTGTCCATTGTGGTTTGTGTTTGCAAATAAATAGCAGTCCAATTAGACAGAATACTTCCAATACCAATAAGCGGACTGCCATTAGGTCCAATCCTGCCGGGGCGGAAAAAGCGAGTAGGCCTGTGGAAAAGGTCAGTACCCAAAATCTTTCGGGACCATCCAGCCACATTTGTTCCTGCTTGTTTAAGGGGTTCGTCATGGTTCCTCCCGAGGAAGCCAACCATTTGTAACCGATAAATGTGATTATCAGGAAGTAGAGATAATTGAGTAAAATCATATTGTAAGTTTTTGAGTTTTTAAGTTTTTTAGTTTTGAGTTGATGAAGTATGGTAATAACTTAAAAACTTAAATCACCTATGAACTTAATAATTGTTGCTAATTTTTTGATATAAGTTGTTGAATAATTGACTGAAACGTTCGAAGCTAAAGCGTTGTACGTAAGTGCTTGTTTTGTTGGAGAACTGTTTCCAAAGTACTGGCTGTTCTATCAGTTTATTGATTTGGGTAGCCAGATCCTCTACTTGTTCCGGTTCGTGAAGCAAGCCTACTTCTCCATCCCGCACTACTTCCGGTAAACCACCGGTACGGGCAGCTACAACCACGCAGCCGCGTGCCATGCCTTCAATGGCTGTCAGTCCGAAACCCTCGCTACGCGAGGGCATCAACAAGATATCTATGCGGTCGTAGTAGCTTGATAACTTTTCCTGGGGCTGCCGTCCTGCAAACTCTACAGCTTTTTCCAATCCTGCTTTGTGTGCCTGCTCTTCCATCGATTTGCGCAGATTTCCGTCACCGACTATCAACAGTTGCATTTCCGGGTGACACGCTTTTACCTGTACAAAGGCAGGCACCACCAAATCCATTCCTTTGATGCCTTCCAAGCGGCTGACTACGCCGATTGTCAGTGGTTGATTCTGGCTTTTGGCTTGTCGGGAGATGGAGATACCCGCAGGCAGGGCATTGTATATCGTGAAGTGATTCCGTTTCTTCAGTTGCGTTTGTTCGCTATATCGTTGGGAAGTTCCGAAGAACGAATGTTCCGCCAATTCCGTAATGCAAGTAAATGCCCGTACACAATGTTGCTGAATGAAGTGTACCAACCGCAGACTCGGATAAATGTCAGCTGCTGTATGTGCGGTCGCTATGATTTGACGCATACCTAAAAGGCGTAACAGCAGAATGGGAATTGCCCCCGGAGCCATGTATTGTACGTGCGCTACTTCTGGTCGGTATTGTTTTAATACTCTCCGAAGCCCTTTAAAAAGGAAGATGATTCTTTTCCAACCTCCGATGCGTGTTCCTCCCTTACTCAAACAAATAACTTCACTGCCAGCCTGTTGGAATCGGGCTAACATTTCTGGATTGTATTCAAAATAACAAACAGTGGTAACTCGGTGCCCACCTGTAACTAAGGCTCGCACTAAGTTGAGTGTTTGTATTTCTGTGCCTCCTGTCATTAGGCAAGGGATGCAAATTAGAATTTTAAGTGCTTGCATATTTGTGACATTACACTATTTCCAATGATTTTTTCTGTCTCAACAAATAGTCTCATTTTTAATGGTAATATGAGATTAAAATCTTTTTCTAAAATAGATAAATCTTTTTTCCCTTTTATTTTTAGCGGTAAGTTTTGATATTTCAAGCCCATAAAAAACTCATTAAATGAGAAATGAATTGCTTTTTTCTTAAAATATTCTAAAGCGAATTTGTCAAATACTGAGTTGTTAGAGAATTGGTTTAATTGATAAATATAGTCGTTAGCTAAACGTTGTATTAAAATATTGTTACTTAGATGTCCTGTTTCAGATTTCTGATGTAATCGATAGGAAGCCAATGACTTTAAAATACCAACAATATCTGTGTACTGCCCTACTCGATAAAAGAAATCATCATCAGCTATATGCCCTGCTTCTTCTCTATATGTGCATATCTTAAAAATATCTCGATGTGTAACTACACCGGGACAACGATGGATGTGTGGGTGCCCTACTGTTTGATAAGCTCTTACATATTCTCTGCCACAATATTTTTTTATTTCTCCTGTGCAATAGTCCGGCTCTTGTAAACTTTTCCCTTTTTCATCAATATAATTGCAAGGTACGAACAAGTGTTTTACATTTGGATATATTTGTATAGCTTTTTCTATTTCTGCTAAAAAATCAGGTTTTATGATATCGTCTTGGTGAAGTATCGATATAAAGTCGCCTGTTGCTTTTGAAATAGCGTTATTCCACCCATTGACAAAACCGGAAGGTCCTTGGGGATTAGTATATATTTTAATTTTATCGGCATATTTTTGGCAGATTGCTATTGTTTCATCAGTTGAATTATCATCTGAAACAATGATTTCATCTGCTGTACGTGTTTGAGATAATGCAGATAATAAGGCTTGTTCTACGAAGTCTGCACCGTTATATGTAGGAATTACAATGGAAAAATGTAGCATTATTTGAATAGATTTATTTTAAATAATGTGGCTAATATAGCTTTTATATAGAGAATAATATAGCCTTTATTGAAACGAAAATTTAATAATCCAATTTTTAAGCTGTGTATATTATGTATAAACGCTAAATTATCCATGATATACATTCTTTTTACATTAACTTTTGTGTCTTTTAGCCATTGTTTTTTTTCTTGCTCTGAGAAGTGAGAACCAATGTCATGCATGATTCTGTATTGACAACGTCTACCTTGGATATATTTTTTTCTAAAATCTTGAAAAGAATTTGTTGCATTACCTACATGTTTTCGCCAATGATATCCACTCTCTTGGGAAAGAATAACATTGCCATATACACTTAGGCGAACTATGCCATGAAAATCGGACTGTATTCCTTTATATGTATAACATAATCCGTCTTTTATGGCAATTTCTTTATTATAAAATGTAACTAAATGTGCGAAAGCTCCAATATGACTAAATAGTTTTAGATATAGCTTACCTGGAAATAAATAGGAGTGTTTAGATATTTTGTATTTTACATAATGTTGTAGCTTTGCTGGAAAATGCTTGCTCCCAAATAAACAAACAATATTATTCTGACTTAAAATGTTCTTGATAGCTCTGCTGATTAAGGTCTTGTCTGTATAATAATCATCACCATCAAGGTTTACAATCCATTCTCCTGTTGTGTGATTAAGCAAAGTATTCCTATAATTTCCTACGCGTCCCAAATTATGTTCATTTTTGACATATTTCACTCGTGGATCTGAAGCATATTGTTTCGCTATATCTCCAGTTTTGTCTGTAGAACAGTCATCAGCAATAATAATTTCTATATTATTATAATCTTGCATTAGAACACTTTCGATAGCTTGTGCAATATAATTCTCTTGATTATACGTCGGAATCATAATTGACACCTTAGGAAGTTCTTTTTTTATCATTTTTTTATACTAATTGTTTATTTTTTATTATTAATCGAATTGGACTATTTGATACATTGTAACTTATAAGAAACCAAAGTGCCAATCCAAATCCACCGCCAATTACTAATGATAAAAAGTGATTATTGATAAAAATCGTTGATAATAAGTAGACTAAAACACTAGGCGATGAATAAAAAAGATTTTTCACTATTAAATTAGAATGAAAGGAAACTATCTTATGGCGTAGAATATATATGATATATACAAAGCAAACAATGGTTTCGGAACATAATAGAGTTATGGCAGTGCCTATACTTAAAAAATAGGGTACTAAACATATATTTAGTCCAAGTCCAAATAATGCTCCAATAAGAGAAGCTGACAATAATATCTTATCTTTTTTTAAAGGTGTGATGATTTGAACTGCCAATATTTGAGAAAGTCCTACCATAAATACTGTTGGCATAATTATCATCATAGGAATAATAGCTTTTTCGTACCCTTTACCTGCTATAACATATATAATATCTGATGCCATGATTGTAGAGAATAATATTAAAGGTATACATATTGAATACATTAATGAAAATGAATGGCTTACTAAACGGTTGAAATTGTTTTTGTCATTTTGTGAGATTAGAGCGTTCATTCTTGGTAACATGACAGTTGTAAAGGAGGAAAAAAAGGCTAGAACAATGGAGTATAATTTGAATGCTGTTGTGTAATATCCCACTTGAATATTTCCTGCTACAAATCCAAGAAATACAACATTAAATGTTGAGTACGTAGAATTTAATAATAGATATATTCCTAAGGTAATGTTGTTTTTTATATAATGAATTGAGATTAATTTTGTAAATTTGTATATTACAAATTGTCGCGCATATAATAAATTAATAATAGCATTTAATACAACGGAACCTACTGTAAATGCAAAGTATAATATATAATCATTGGGAGTTTTTATAAAAATAAATACTGCTCCGACATATACTAGTTTAATTGCAATTGAACGAATTGTTATATAGCGGAATTCTTCCAAGCCAGAGAAAAACCATTCTATTAATAATGAAGTAAAAAGTATTTTAGCCGTACCTATATAAAGTAATTCTTTATACTGCGATAAATAAGGAATAAAAACAATTGATAATATATATATGATTAGAACAGCTGTTGTAAATAACAAATTCAACCCTAATAAGTTAAAAAAGACTTTGCTACGTAATTCTTTATCCTTGGCTACAGAAGCTATTTCTCTAACACCCAAAATGGAAATTCCCATTGATGCAAATAATAAGAAATAGTTCGTTAGATTATCTACAAAATTCACTATTCCAATATTTTCAACTCCTAATGTGCGTGTAATATATGGAAATGTAATGAAGCTAATTAAAAATGTAGATACTGTTAATAAACTTTTGTATACGAAATTAGTCTTTAATGAAGACATGGGTATATATGGTGAGTTTTATTTGTAAATCCTGATACCAAGTTTCTCTTTTTCTTTATTTAATACTATCTTCTTTTCATCATCTATGAAAGAGGTTCCAATAGATTTGAGACCGATATATTCATTTTCAAATAGATGTTTCAAATAGTCGATATTTAAACGCTCGTTTTCTGGGTATAAAATACGTTCATGTTCTATTATCTCTTCCAAGGTGAAACGTACAGCAATTACTTTGGCAGGAGAACCTGCAGCGACAGCATACGGTGGTATGGGTTTTGTAACAAGTGAATTAGCTCCAATTACTGCTCCACGTCCAATATTTGCTTTATAAAGTAATGTGGCATTTGTTCCGATCCAAACATCTTCATTAATAGTAATAGTATTGTTGATGTCATTGATCGCTAGATATGATAAATATTGTGGAACTCCGACTGTTGGAATATGCTCACCAGGAACTAAAGTACATCCTGCACTAATGGATGAGAATTTCTTTACAATAACTTTTTGTCCTTCATGGGCAGTTACTCGTACGTGAGGTTGTATACGAGTAAAAGAGTCTAATTCCATAATAGGTGGTGCGGTATACATTTCTCCTTGGAGCATAATATGTTTACCCGATTTTAAATAGTTTCTTTTATTTCTATTAAAATAGAAGTTTACATAGAAATCTTTCATCCCTGCGCCAAAAAAGAACCTTAATAGGCGCATTATTTTATATGATGGATTAAATTTTCTCATAATAAAAATTATTATGCTTATACTATATAAATATATTCTACAACCATATTCCTGACTAGGACTTATATAAAAAACTATATAATTATTTAGTAATCAAATTATTCATTTAATCTATTCTTGTACATTTCTTCGTAATACTTTTCGTATTCCCCCGAAGTAATGTTATCCATCCACTCCTGGTTCTCCAAGTACCATTTCACCGTCTTCTCAATCCCTTCTTCAAATTGCAAGCTGGGTTCCCAGCCCAATTCACGCTGTAACTTACTGGAGTCAATAGCATAACGCATGTCATGTCCGGCGCGATCGGTAACGTACGTAATCAGGTTCATATCTTCGCCTTCCTGACGGCCGAGCAGACGATCCACTGTATTGATCACTACTTTGATGATGTCGATGTTCTTCCACTCGTTGAAGCCTCCGATGTTGTAGGTCTCGGCGATCTTTCCGTTGTGGAAGATGACGTCGATAGCCCGTGCGTGGTCCTCCACATACAGCCAGTCGCGAACGTTTTCCCCCTTACCATACACCGGCAACGGTTTCCGGTGACGGATGTTGTTGATGAACAGAGGAATCAGCTTCTCGGGGAACTGATACGGACCGTAGTTGTTCGAACAGTTGGTCACGATGGTCGGCATGCCGTAAGTGTCGTGAAAGGCACGGACAAAGTGGTCGCTGCTGGCCTTGCTGGCACTGTAGGGACTGTGCGGGTTGTATTTGGTATCTTCATAGAAGAAGTCCTTGCCGTAGGCTAAGTGGTGTTCCGATGAGGAGGCGGTGGTAGTGAAAGGAGGCTCAATGCCTTCGGGATGCGTCATCTCCAGTGCTCCGTAGACTTCGTCGGTCGAGATATGGTAGAAGCGTTTGCCCTCGTACTTCTCCGGCAACGATTCCCAGTAGAGCTTGGCGGCTTGCAACAGGCTCAGCGTACCCATCACGTTGGTGCGGGCAAAGGTAAAGGGATCTTTGATGCTGCGGTCTACATGACTCTCGGCTGCCAGGTGGATGATGCCGTCTACGTGTTCTTCCTGCATCAGGTGATAGAAAGCGTCGAAGTCGCAGATGTCCATCTTCACGAACTTGTAGTTCGGACGGTCCTCGATATCCTTCAGGTTTGCCAGATTACCCGCATACGTCAGCTTGTCCAAGTTGATGATGCGATACTCGGGATATTTGTTTACAAACAGGCGAACCACATGGCTGCCGATGAAACCGGCTCCGCCGGTGATGACGATATTACGTTTGAAATTCATTTCAATAATGGTTAATGGTGAATGATAAATGGTTAATGACAGAGTGCCTGCATGTTTTGCAGACACACCTTCAGCGAATCCATCCAGTACGGAATGCGGATACCGAAAGTCTCCTTGATCTTGGTCTTGTCCAATACGGAATAAGCCGGACGAATGACAGGACTGGGAAATTCATGGCTGTGGCAGGGCTGGATGTCACACTCCGTATGCCCCGACAAGGCAGCAATCACCTTCGTGAAGTCATACCACGAGCATACTCCTTCGTTGCTGAAGTGATAGATACCGTTCTTGCTGTAGCCCTGCTGTGGCTGTTCCTGTACATAGTCTTCAAGCACAGTATGGATGGCCTGTGCCAGGTCGTAGGCATAAGTCGGCGTTCCCGCCTGGTCGAACACCACCTTCAGCTGGGGCTTGGTAGCGGTCAGGTTCAGCATCGTCTTTACGAAGTTCTTGCCAAACTCGCTATACAACCAGGCGGTCCGAAGGATGACATAATCACACCCTGTAGCTATAATATTTTGCTCCCCCTCCAGCTTGGTCTGCCCATAAACGCCGGTCGGCGTGCCCTTCTGATCCTCTTGACAGGGTGTGTTATAAGGATCCCCGCCAAAGACATAATCAGTGGAGATATGTATCAACAAGCCTCCTACCTCCTTCATAGCCAAAGCCAGATTGCGAGGCGCATCGGCGTTCAGTTGGCGGCAAAAGGCTTCGTCGCTCTCCGCCTTGTCCACATTGGTATAGGCGGCACAATTGACAATACACTCAATCCTACGCTCCTTGACCACTTGTCGGATAGCCTCCAAATCGGTAATATCGAGCAAAGTGGTTTCTACGCCTTCCGCTTCAACCACATCGGTAAAGAGACAATGCCAGTCGGTTTCCTGACTGACTAGACGCATCTCACGGCCCAATTGGCCGTTGGCGCCGGTAATTAAAATGTTCATTCTGATAATCTTAAAAGCTAAATGGTGAATCAAACGCTTTCAGCAGCGGATGTTTCGTATCCTTCTCACTCAGGATCGCCTGATCGGTGGGGATACGCCAATCGATACCTAACGAGCTGTCCAGAATGCTGATACCGCCATCCGCCTCGGGGGCGTAGTAGTTGTCCGCCTTGTAGAGAAATATCGCCGTCTCGCTCAGCACCGCAAACCCGTGGGCAAAGCCCTGCGGGATAAAGAACTGCCGGTGATTCTCCTCCGTCAACTCTACCGCTACATGTTGTCCGTACGTCGGACTACCCTTGCGGATATCCACCGCCACGTCCAATACCGCGCCCTTCACGCAGCGCACCAGTTTGCTCTGCGCATACGGCGGACGCTGGAAGTGCAGCCCGCGCATTACGCCATAGCTCGACATGCTCTCGTTGTCCTGCACAAACTGTATCTTGCCGACTTTCTCTTCAAACTCCCGTTGCGAGAACGATTCAAAGAAATACCCTCTCGCATCCTTAAAGATACGTGGCTCGATGATCACCACGCCGTCTATACTTGTTTTGATTATTTCCACTTGTTTAATTGATAATTGAGAATTGAAAGTTGAAAATTAATTCTTCATTCTTCATTTTTAAAGGTTCGATTTTCCCGTTCGTTCCACCTCGTCTACCACCTGTAGCAGGTATTGTCCGTACTGGTTCTTCAGCATCGGCTGTGCCAGTTCCCGCATCTTTTCAGCCGTAATCCAGCCCTTGCGGAAAGCGATACCCTCTAGGCAGGCAACCTTCAAGCCCTGCCGCTTTTCGATCACCTCGATAAACGTCGACGCCTCGCTCAGCGAATCATGCGTCCCCGTGTCCAGCCAGGCAAAGCCACGGCCCAGGGTCTGCACCTTCAGTTCTCCGTCCTCCAAGAAACGTTGGTTCACCGTCGTTATCTCCAGTTCCCCGCGAGCCGACGGTTTTATATTCTTCGCGATGTCCACCACCTTGTTCGGGTAGAAGTATAAGCCCACCACGGCATAGTTCGATTTCGGATGCTGTGGCTTCTCCTCAATGGAGAGACAGTTTCCTTCGTTGTCAAATTCCGCCACGCCGTAGCGTTCCGGGTCGCTCACCCAGTAGCCGAACACCGTCGCCTTCTTCTCCTCTTCGGCCGTGCGCACCGCCTCTTTTAGCATCGCGCTCAGTCCGTTGCCGTGGAAGATGTTGTCCCCCAGTACCAGGCACGCTGAGTCATCGCCGATGAAATCCGCTCCGATGATGAATGCCTGTGCCAGTCCGTCCGGGCTTGGCTGTTCCGCATACTCAAAGTGTACACCGTAGTCTGAACCGTCGCCCAAGAGACGTTTGAAGCCCGGCAGGTCGTAGGGCGTGGAGATGATGAGAATCTCGCGGATGCCTGCCAGCATCAGCACCGAAATGGGGTAATAAATCATCGGTTTGTCGAAGATGGGGAGCAGCTGTTTGCTTACTCCTTTGGTGATGGGATACAAACGTGTACCGCTACCACCGGCCAATACAATACCTTTCATAATTGAAAATATTTGATTTTTTATAATCTTGTTTCACGCCTTCTTCTCCACCATAAACTTATTGATATGGCAGCGCAGGTTGTCCGTCGACGTGCCTGTCTTAATCTGCCTGATGAAGGGATGCAGGCTCTCGATGAACTCGGCCGTCACGATGTT
>ENA-OOXC01001224-OOXC01001224.1-human-gut-metagenome-genome-assembly--contig:-NODE-1224-length-16102-cov-1.847199_pt1 | contig 16102 bp, 7 predicted proteins | sample MGYA00241578_ERZ501325 | MGnify/ENA primary metagenome ERZ501325 (study PRJEB25962, sample SAMEA2042737) | human gut metagenome | biome: human gut; feature: human-associated habitat; material: faeces...
AATACAAGTCTGTTTTTCCGTCTGCCGCCTTAAAGGTACCGATGGTAATTTCCGGCAACTTAAACAGGCTGTTCATCGGGTCATCAGCTTTCAGCAATGTAGTTCCTTTCTTTCCGTTGGTAGGCAGCAAAGTGATTTCACGTCCTACTTGGAATGAAGAGAAGTTGTCAATCAGGTAAGTACCACTTTCAGAGAGTGAAGCCCGGTGCATGCCGTCTTTTTCTCCTAGTAATGTTCGTTTTCCGGTTTTTACGTTGAGGCTGAACAGATTGGTTTGCAGCGGAGATATTTCTGTGCTACCGATAATAATTTCCTTCTTTCCTGCATTGAATCCAAGAATATCCTGCACCAGCCAGTCGCCTTGCGTCAAAGGAGTTACTTTCAGGTGTTCCAGATAGGTACTGCCTTCCAGTTTGCCATTTTTCCATGTACCTTCTCCTTTTACCTTTGTATCCATCAGATACAAGTGGTTGAAACCGTCGCGCTGACTCTGATAAATAAATTTACTTTCGTCCCACGGCAGGAATACCAGCGGATGTTGAGGCTCTACGTATTTCGGATTCTTTTCTTCATACAATACCCCTTCTCGTTCACCTGTGGCAGCCTGATAGCTTACAAGTTGGGCATGATTCTGGTCACGGTTCAGTTCGATGACATAAATATGCTGCTCATCGGGCGACCAGCTAACGTTGGTAAAATAACGGTCGGTCGGGTCACCAGCCTGAAGGTAAGTTACTTTTCCAGTCTTTACATTGTACACTCCTACCGTTACTTTGTGGCTGGTCATTCCTGCCATCGGATATTTGTCTGGCTCAAGAGTTGCGATACGAGTCGATGTATTCACCTGAGGATAGTCTGTGACCATACTCTGGTCCATGCGATAGAAAGCCAGATAGCTTCCTTTCGGGCTCCAGAATGTACCTTTATAAATACCGAATTCGTTACGATGTACAGCTTGTCCGTAAACTACCCCTTCTTCTGTTTGTGAAGGATTAATCTGGTGACTTTCCTCCCCTTTGCCGGTTACAAACAAACCGTTACCGACGGTATAGGCCACTTTGTCATTGGTTTTGCAAAAGTCAAGGTTGGAAACTTTTTCGTTCAGACGGAAAATATTTGTAATTTTTTTCTGGCCGAAGTCATATTCCACCCAATAATTGTTCTGCTGAAATACAATGACTTTACGTTCTGCCCAAGGCAATGAAGCCGACATCAGGCTGCGAAGCGGTTTTAGTTCATGCGACAGCTGATAGGGCTTTTCTCCTTTTTCAATAGCTTGATTTACCTCTTTCAGTGTGACAAGTATGGTTTCCTTGCCGTCTTTCAACTGAATGCTGCGGATGTTTTCCACATCCGCACGTATACATACATCTCCCCACCATTGCAGTCCCGGAATGTTTTTAGGAACTAGGTTAAAATAATTGTTTCCGCCCGGAATCACATCTTCCAGTGTATAGGCTTTCTTTTCCTGGGCAAAAGTGGTGAGAGTGGTCATACAGCACAAAAAGAATAAAAAGAATATACGTTTCATGTTCTGTCCGTTTTTAATCTTGTGAGTTACCTTCTTCCTCGCTGCGGCGTTTGTGCATGTAGCGTGGGGCAGGAGCCGCTTTCGGGCGTCCGTCATCTGTAGAAGGACGCGGAGTGCGTGGTTTCGAATCTTCTTTATATTTGAATTCTTTACGGCGTTCACGGGTAAATTCTTTTCCGTCACCTGCTTTACGTCCGCGGAATGTTTCTTTACGGTCAGCATCTTTACGGAATCCTTCTTTACGGTCGCTGCGGAAACCTTCTTTCCGTTCTCCACGACCTCCGTCTTTGCGCTCCTTACGGCCGTATTCCACTTTTTCTCCCTGACGGCGTGGACGTGCCGGTCTTTCTTCACGTTTCGGCTTAAACTCCTTGTCACTGTTGTCGGAACGGAATTCCTTGTATTTCCCGTCAAACAACTGGTATTTACGGAACTGACATTCCAATGCTCCATTAAACAATGGTACCTTTATAGAAGCTTTTAGTCCAATCTGGTCAAAGCATTCGTCACGGTAACTCAGAATCCAGGCGTCGTTTCCGGTGAATGCATGCTTCAAGCGTTCACCAATCATCTGGTAAAGTCCCAGCAGGTCTTCTGAAGAAATACGCTCTCCGTAAGGAGGATTGGTGATGATAATACTTTTCTGGGCAGGTTGTTCAAACTGCTGGAACGGTTGGATTTTCAGGATGACATCCTTGCTTACTCCTGCAGCTTTCACGTTATGCTGAGCAATTTCGTTTGCTTTCGGATTGTTGTCGTATCCATAAATCTTATGAGTAAATTCACGTTCCTGTGAATCATCGTTATAGATGGCGTCAAACAAATCCTGGTCAAAGTCTTTCCATTTCTCGAATCCGAATTCTTTACGGAATACACCCGGAGCGATATTGCGTGCAATCAAAGCAGCTTCGATAGGTATAGTTCCTGAACCGCACATCGGGTCTATCAGGTCACATTCGCCACGCCAGCCTGTCATTAAAATCATACCGGCTGCCAATACCTCGTTCAACGGTGCTTCCACCTGTTCCTGGCGGTATCCTCTGCGGTGAAGTGATTCACCTGAACTATCCAAAGCAAGTGTACACTCTTCCTCTGCAATATGGATGTGAATAGCCAAATCCGGGTTGCTGATACGTACGGAAGGGCGGTTGCCTGTCTTTTCGCGGAAATAGTCGACTACCGCATCTTTCACTTTGTATGCCACGAATTTAGAATGACGGAATTCATTAGAGAACACTACGGCATCTACCGAGAAACTACTCATGTTGTCCAGATAGTTTTCCCATGCGATACTCTTTACGGCCTCATACACTTCGTCGGCAGTCTTTGCAGTAAAATGTTTGATAGGTTTTAAGATACGGATGGCAGTACGAAGGCAGAAATTAGCCTTATACATCATGGCTTTGTCTCCGGTGAAAGAAACCATACGTCGTCCGATTTCAATGTTGCTGGCTTCTAATTCCGTGAGTTCCTGTGCCAGAACTTCTTCCAGTCCCTGGAAGGTCTTGGCGATAAGCTCGAATTCTTGATTCATCTTGATAAAATTACGTAATTTCAATTGATTGGGCAAAAATACGAAATTTCAGGTTGCTAGTCAACTGTTTGATTTGGTTTTCTATGTAAAGAGCTTATCTTGCAATGGAAAATTAGGTTATGATATGTAGATACTATAAGTATCTTTCTTATTAAGATTTTAATTTGCAGAATTCTTGTTTTTCTGTTTTATTATTGTGAGATGCTTTCTTTTTGTAAAGAAATATGACTCGTTTTTATCGGATATAATTAATATAGGCTGTTTCATATCTATGTTGAAACAGCCTATGTAATGTTGACCTATTGAATTTTATCTCGGAATGAAGATGCAGGAAGTTGGTCTTTGTTGACTAAGTTTGCTCGTGTAAAAGGCCGCCATCCATAACGTATATATTGGGGGTTCTTTACCTGATTAGTATAAACCTTAATTTTATTCCCTTCAATTATAGCTTGGGCAGGGAAATACATTCCTTCGTGTTCTGCTAATTCAAAACCCGTAAGAGGATTTCCGTCAGAACTGTGTAACCCTTCTGCATAATCAAATTCTATAATAACTTCATTATTTTTACTTATTGCTTTTTTATAAAGAGGACCGGATGGGAGTAAAGAATAATGATAAGTTTGATTTAATGCCCATCTAGCTAAACGCTCTCCAATAGGACGTTTATCTTTAGGGTGTACATCCAGTGAATCACCTTTATCGGAGGAGACAGCCATACCAGTATGGGGTAATTCATTCATTAAGCGTCGTTGGCTATCTCGAAACCAGGTCCATGAGGGACGATTTAGGCTTGAAAGTTGTACAAAATAAAAAGGCATGTCAGGGTTATACCAGTTGTCTCTCCATCCATTAACTAGAAGTTTGAATAATCTATAATGGGCTTCCATATTGTGAGCATTCGATTCTCCCTGATACCAGATTATTCCTTTGAGCGGGTATTGTTGTAGAGGAAGTATGCCGGCTTCATATAAATAACAAGGTTCATACGGGTGTCGTTTGAATGTATTTGTACTTTGTTTTAAATTTAATAAGGCTCTTTCTCTAGCCCAGTCTTGGATAAAGTCGTTGTTTGTCCAGTCTTTCAGTATTGCTGGAAAATACTTTTCTAAAGAGTGACGATCAACCCAGGATTCAGTGGTAGATCCTCCTACAGCGTTGCAGATCAGTCCTACAGGGACTTTTAAACTGTCTTGTAACATTTTTCCGAAATAGTATGCTACAGCAGAGAAAGTTGCAGCAGTATTGGGGGTACATTCTTTCCATGAAGTAGTCTGGTAATATAGTAAGTGATTAACAGAATCAATAGCATCTGTGGGCCATTCTGAAGCATTAGTCTCCCATTTCCCTTTCATATGAAATAAACGAATTTGAGAGTTATATGCTTGGGATACAGCTGTAGAGCCATCTTGGGTTTGTTGCAACATGAACTGCATGTTAGATTGGCCAGAGCATAGCCATACTTCTCCTGCTGCTACGTGATGAAAAGTATGTGATTGCTGTGGAGTTTGTATGGAAAGTTCATAATTATCTCCAGCCTTTATCGGATCTAAGATTACTTCCCATTTACCGTTTGTATCAGCAATTGTTTTTTTCTTTTGTCCGTCAATACTTACAGTGACAGGAGTTTTCGTATTAGCTGTGCCATGAATACGTAGTGGGGTATTACGTTGTAATACCATATAATCAGTATAGAGCATCGGTAGTTTAAGCCCTCCATAATCGCCAGTGATAGCTGAGTATGCTGTCTGAGCCAGAATATGTGCTCCTTCTTCATTAGGATGAATGGCATCAGGCAATAAAATAGGGTAAGGGTATAATGGGGTATGGAAATCTATGAGCTCTGCCTGACTTATTTGAGCAACGACTTTAATTGCTTCTTGAATTTCTTCATGCCATTGTTGGGTACCTGAGATAAAACGAGGATGTCGGTCAGCTATTGGGGTAATGTATGCCAATAAAATGCGGCATTGAGGATTGACTTTTTTAAAAGACTCTATTAGCTTTAAATAATCATGAACGAACTCATCTCTGTAGTTAGGCCAGTTTCTTGGATCTGTGTCATTGATACCAAGGTGAATGACTACAATATCTCCAGAAAAATCAAGAGCTTTTTGATATTCCTCTTGTTGAATATAAGGACGATGTCCATGTGCTAGTAGAGTGGCGCCTGGCTTTCCAAAATTACCCACAGAATATTTTTTTTCCAGTAGCTTCTGTAATTGTGCAGGATAAGAGTCTGCATCACGGTTTGTGATGCCGGTGCCATATGTGATACTGTTTCCTACACAAGCGACTTTTATTGTTTCTGTAGCTTGTATCGGTTGCCGCAAAAAGGCAAACAGCCATACTAGTGAAATTAAGATAGATTGTTTCATTTTATTTTTTTAGATAAGGGGTAATTATTTCTTTCCATAACATGTAACCTTTTCCTAAAAGGTGTAGTCCGTCATTGGTATATTCTGGTTTCATTTGTCCATTATCATCTACAAAGTGAGTGAAAAGATCAATATATTTCACCTTTTCTTTTTGGCAAATATTTAAAATAGCCTGATTAATGTCAGGGATTTCTTGCCAATGGGAGGTATGTTCTTGAAACATGTTGTATTTTGTGGTAACAGGTAATACACTTTGTATCAAGATTTCTGTGTACGGTGACTCTTTTTTTATTTTTTGTATGATTTGTTGTATATCAGAGGCAATATTATTCGGAGATTCTCCTTGAGGAACGTTGTTGATTCCAATCATTAGAAAGATTTGTGCAGGCTTTCCTTTAAGGAGGACAGAGATTCTATCATAGACTCCCCAAGTAGTATCTCCACTGATTCCTCTATTTTTGACATGGGGATTTTGGAATAATTCACTCCATTCTCCTCCGTCGGTTATACTATTTCCGATAAAAAGAATATCATCCGAACTTGTTGGAAGTTGTTCAAATAATGAAGCTCGTTGGTAGTAATAAGTAGAATATTTTCTTTCTGTTTGTCCGAAAGTAGATAGGCTTACTGCTAAGCCTATGATGAATAATATTATTTTGTTCATAAGTATATAGTATTAAACAGATTAAAATTATTTTTTATCGGGGGAATAAATAATATTGTCTATTTCTTTTTTCCCGTCAGGAGATACAAAGACAGCATTGAACATCCATTTTACCAATCTGACTTCTGGGGTTTTAAACTTTCCTATAGGTAACTTGAGGAAGAGTTTGTTCCATCCTTTTTGTAAAGTGACTTGTATTGGCGGACGGGAGGCTGCATTTTCATTCATTAATGGAATTTCGTTTGATCGGTCTTTATGGGTATTCTTCCAAACAGGTGGAAGTAGTTCTTTATTATTCAGCCAAACACGGCTACTTTTATAGTCCCATGTTCCTTGTTGTGGGGCTAGGTCACTTTCGGAACGACTGTAGTTCTGAAAATCCAAGAATAGTCCTACGTGTTGTTCGTAAGGAGAAAATACCCAAGTAGTAGCATAAGCTGTATGATTTTCCTTTGGAGAAGTATAGAACCCAGGAATTAAATCTCCCCATACATGGCGTAAGTATACTCCGGCTCCATAAATGATGTGGCTTTGATAGGTTTTTCCTTTATATAAATAGCTTTCTTTTTCTTCCTTTTCTGGTGGAAATGAACGGGGCAAATCCCCTTCGTTAGGGAATGCATCTGTGATGCGCCATACTACATTAGTTTGTTTAACATAGGGAAAAGGTTCGTTTGTGAATGTATGTTCTTTATGCCAAAGCATTCTATTTTCAAAATCAACAAACTGAGTATAGATTCCTGTGTCGTTTTTCCATAAAAGGTTAGTTTGGTCGTCAAAATACCCATATCCTCCTCCTTTCCAGCTTCGTTCTGCTAGAGCCAGCATGTTGGCATATAGATTGTTTTCTGCTACGATTTGTTTTTCATCGCTGAGATAACGGTCGTTCCATATAGCCAAAATACTTCCTGCAATATCTTCGTTTCCCATATCTTGATTATAAATACGGCTATTGTATAAAGCTACCAAATCAGCAAAAATATCAAAATGATTAATGTAATGATAGCGGCTGTCGATTGCTGGAATACTTGATTGGGCTTTTCCTCGGTAACTCCATAGCTGTGTCATGTCTATTTCGCCTGCTTGGTATTGCCAACCTGGGTTCCATGAAATGACTTTCTTTCCTTTTTGGCGAATATAGGTTACCATTTCTGGTACGAATTGTGGATTTGTAAATTGTACTTCGTCTGTACCAATATGTATATAAGGTGTATCAAATGTTTCACACACCTCATCCATGAGTTGCTTTAGAATAGTCATTCCTTTTTCACTTTGCATATCAGTTCGGAAGGTTTTGACAAAAGCTTCACTATGTCCGGGCATATCAATTTCGGGAATTAATGTGACATGTCGCTGTTTGCAGAAAGCCACAAGATCTTTGGCTTCTTGTAGGGTGTAATACTTTCCAGGCATACGGCTCATGTTTTCAGGAGCATTGAGTTCGGGGTATATTTTACTTTCCAGTCTCCAAGCTTGATTTTCTGTTAGATGCCAATGGAATACGTTGATTTTGAATTTACTGAGTAAATCAATTTCTTTTTTTAGTTCTTCCATGGAAATATAAGTACGTCCTACATCATGCATAAATCCCCTGATGCGAAAAGCAGGCCAGTCAATAACCTCACAGGTAGGAAGAAAATGATATTCATTACTTTTGCAAGTCAATTGCTGTATAGTTTGCAAAGCTCTGTATACTCCTGTAGAAGAGGTCGCTGTGACATAGATTTGTTTTTCTGTAATTTTTAGTTTATAACCTTCATTCGAATTAATAGGAATTTCAGGTAGGTTATCTATAATGCTAATTTTAATGATCTTATCGGTTTGTACAGAGGTTGAGGATGCCTTGTTGCCTTGTAGCCAGTCTTCCCATTCTTTTGATATACTACTTTCTGTTGTTTCAAGATGTATTTGATCTAATACTAATTGTTTTCCGGTAAAAGTTATTTTTTGTGGATAGGGTAGAAGAGGGTAGAAATTGTTTCCTTTGCAAGGGAACAAAAATAGTTGCAAAATGAAAATCGTAAGTAAGCAGCGTTTCATGGTGGTATATATAGAAGAAGAGGATATTCCCTTTCAGGAATATCCTCTTGGAATTAAACTTATTATTCAAGATTTAATATCCTGGTGTTTGTTTTAGTGCACTATTTTCTCCTAAAGTATTTTCGTCAATAGGCCATAGCAAGCGTGAAGAATTTGCATCAGAATATTTGGTTGCATAATCATCTCCCATAAGGCGGATGTCATACCAGCGTTTTCCTTCAAATAAGAATTCTCTCATTCTCTCTTTCAGAATAGTTTCAATAGGATTGTCATCACTGCCTACAAATCTGTTATTGGCATAGAAGGAAGCATCTTTGTCATTGGGGTATGCTATTTCGTTTCTATGTTCGTTAAAATATTCTGTCCCATAGGCACGTTCACGCACTTCATTGATTTCTGCAGAAATATCTTCTCCTAAGAAGGCTTTGGCAGTTGCTAATGCAAGCAGGCAGTCTGCATATCGGTAGATTGGATAGTCATCTAGCCAGCTTCTAGTTGCGTCACCATCCAATAATACTCCCTGGAATTTATAAGCGATGGGCGCTTTGAATGTAATTTGCTCATTTTCTTTGCTATAAATTCCTTTTAAAGAATTTGCTTTTCTGCTGTCTCCTTCACGGTACAGTTGAGTGTATAGATCTTGTTCAATCTGGTAACGTATAAGTCCGTTAATATCTGCAATTTCACTATTAGATAATGGAGTTCCATTTTCGTCACAGTAAGAAGAGAAGAATTGCTGGTTCATTACCATATTCATACGATATTGGTTATTCCAGAGGCTGTATTCGTTTCTTCCGTTATGTATAGCGAAAATGATTTCGTCATTTTCTTTATTGTCGTATGCAAATACCTTTTTAAAGTCGTTCAACAATCCTACACCAGCTGTTTTTACTGCCATTAACGCATTCTTAGCTGTAGTGTAATCACTTTCTCCGCCATTCATTTGTTTTCCGCTCCATAAGTAAACTTCTCCTTTCAGCATCATTGTGGCTGCTTTTGACCAATAGCATTTGCCGTATTTGAAAGAATAGTCATCACCAAAGGCATCTTCTGAACTTTGGATATCTTTTTTAATTTGGGTCATTACATCAGCTGCAGATGAAGCGGCTTTGCTAGGATTACCTATATCAATGGAGTTACCATTAGTATAATCTAACTGGAGTACTACATCACCCCATGAACGTAGCAAATGGAAATATACATAAGCTCTTAAACCATAAGCTTCTCCTAGGTAATAGTTTTTAGTACTTGCATCTAGTAAATCAGTAGATTCAGTATGACTAATCATCAAGTTTAATTGATTAATTAATACATAGAAATCTCCATAATTGCTAATCACAGGGTTGGCTGCATTTAAAGTGTTGTCAATCATTCTCTCCACTCCTTGAGTAGCTTCTCCAGTGAATGGATTGGAATTGTAAATATCAGCGCGAGGTTCTCCCAATTCGAAAATAGTATAAGATCTTTCGCGGAGCAGACCGTGAAGTCCCACATTAAATGCCTCAAATTGAGCCGCATCTTTCCAATAGTTTACATCAGTAATACTACTAACAGGTTCCATGTCCAAGCAACCAGTAAAAGATGTTGCCAGACATCCGGCTATAATATAGTTGAATATTTTTTTCATAATTGTTGTTTTTTCAGAATGTTACAGATAAGCCAAACAATAAGGTTCTAGGAGTTGGATAACGGCCATTATCAATACCTCGTCCGTAAACTGTAGATACGGCTGGTTCAGGCGATACACCGTCATATCCAGTAATATAGAATAGATTTTGTCCTGTTACATATACAGATGCATCTTGCATACCTGCTTTACCAATCCATTTCTTGGGCAAAGAGTAACTGAGGGTAATCTCTCTTAGTGCCAGATAATCTCCTTTTTCATAGAAACGTGAACTATTATTATCGACAGCTGTAGTACCATTGTTAGAACGAGTAATGTTTTTCTTGTTCAACTGGTCAGCATAAGTGAAGACTGGAAGATCCGTATCAGGATTCGTTTCACTCCATGTGTCATGCACTTTATCTATGATATTAAACTGTCCTTGATACTGTCCTAAAGAACGGGCCTTTAAGTCGTTGTAAATAGTGTGTCCTACGGCATAGTCGAAACGTGCGTACAATGACCAGTTCTTGTAAGATAAGGTCGTTGAGAATCCACCTGTTACTTTAGGGAATATATTACCAACTACAGCACGGTCAAGGCTGTTAATCTTTCCATCCTTATTGATGTCTTCCCAGCATACATCTCCTGGTTCTATGGGTTTCCATCCGTTTGATTCAGCATAAGTTACACCTGTCTGTGGGTTTATTTCATTGGCCATACCTGGTCCATACAAGTTGGCAACTTCGTCAATGACCATGTTGGCGTTAGCTTTTACATCATTCCAATCTCTAAAGATATGATTCTGTACATAACCTACCATATCACCGAGTTTTCCACCTTCTCTATAGCCGCCAATCCATTTGGTCGGAGTCTCTCCTGTTTCAGGGTTGTAGAGTCCAGCTGCCACTTCATAACCATCAATCTGGTTAAATGGTTTGTCACTTGTAGGTAATTTTAAAACCTTGTTTGACACTGAGGTTAAGTTAGCAGAAACTTCCCAGTTAAAACCTTTGGCATTAGACAGAATATTAGCTCTTACCTCCATTTCAAATCCTGAGTTACGCAATTTTCCCAAGTTGGTTTTCATGCTTGAGAAACCAGTATATGCAGGCAGATTCACATCGGTTAGCAAATCATCTGTTGTTCTGTTGTAATAGTCGAAGATGAAGCTTAACCGATTGTTGAAGAATCCTAAGTCCAAACCGGCTTCAAATGAACGGCTCTGTTCCCATCTTAGTCCTGTATTTATTAATGAAGAGTTATAGTATGCAGTTGCACCATCATAGTTACCTGCTCCAATCTGTTTATAAATTCCGTAAATATCAAAGTTTCCGATACCATTTACGTTACCGTTTACTCCATAACTTAAACGTGGTTTGATGTTACTGATTACTTCTGAAATTTTAGATTCTTTCCAGAAATCTTCTTCTGTGACATTCCATCCCACAGAAACTCCAGGGAAGAAACCCCAACGGTTGTCTTTCAATCGAGAAATACCGTCGTAACGAGCTACTAATGAAAGCAGGTATTTCATTTGATAGTTATAGTTGATACGGCCGAATACTGATGCGATTCGATAACCTGTTTTTTCAGAAGTGGTAGATGCACGTGTAGCTCCAGCATTCAGAGTTGGAATATCGTCTGTTGGAGAGTTCTGAGTTTTAGCTTCCATCATAAACTCATTATAGCCGAAGTATTCACTTCCTACCATTACATCCAAATTGTGCTTGTCTTTGAATGTATCCTTATAATTCAATGTTCCATTGACCTGAATCTGAGTATAGCGTTCTATCTTTGCACTAGCATCACGTGTATTATTGGGTGTTGATGAGGTTTGAGTTTGATATGATTTATTGAATGTTTCATATTGATAATCATAATGGTAAAGCGATGAGTTTCCGCTGAATGTCAGCTTTTTAGGAATAATATCCAGATCGAAACCAAAGTTATATGTCGCTTTACGTGTACCATCTTCACTAGTCAGTTTGTCTCGATAATATTCAGGATTACCATCACCTGTTCCCCAACCTGATGCAGGCGAACCATCTTCGTTGTATGGATTCCATGTCGGACGTTGTGAGCGTGTACGATAGAATAATTCATAAGAACCAATCCATAACGATGGTTGCTGTGACCATGTGTAGGTAGCACCGGCTTTCACATTTAAGAATGGGAAAATCTTGTAGGTACCGCTTACAGATCCGTTGAAGCGTTTGTATCCAGTTCCCTTAATCTGACCATCTTCATTGTAATATCCCATGCTGGCCATGTAAGTACCCTTATCATTTCCTCCGGTAATATTTACATAATGATCTTGTGTCAAAGCTGTATTAGCAAAAACTGCATCATCCAACTGACCACTATAATCCTTATAAAGAAGCTGTTTACCTTCATAGTATGGATCATCCATAACTAACCAACCTTCATTTCTTAGATGAGAATTTTCATCGGTTAGATATTTTACGTCGATAAGGTCATTTTGTGTACCATATCCAGTTTGAGTATCTACGCTTGCTGCTCCCGGTACGTTGTTTGTATAACGTTTATAACCCAGACGGTTATAGTAAAGATAATCGTGGGCATTACAGAAATCATATCCGTAACGTGCAAAGTTTACACCCAGTTTAAATTTATAGTTTACTGAAGCTTTACCTGCTTTTCCGCTTTTTGTTTCTACAAGGATAACACCTCCGTTGGCACGTGCACCATAGATAGCAGTAGAAGCGGCATCTTTCAATACTTGTATAGATTCAATATCTGAAGGGTTGATGTCACTCATGCTTTCGCGAATAATACCATCAACAACAATCAATGCTTTACTATTACCACCGGTAATTGTTGCTCCACCACGAAGAGTGATATCAGGTTCAGCTCCAGGCTGTCCTGTTGTATTGATAACTCGCAAACCTGTTACAGAACCTTGTAAAGCCTGTCCTGCGTTACTCATAGCAGCATTTTTCAGAACTTGATCATCCATTTTTGAAATGGCCGTAGTCAATGCAGCTCGTTTCTGTGAACCACCATATCCGGTTACGACAACTTCTTCCAATGTTTGGGTATCTTCTTTCAGAATGATGTTAATCGGAGTACCATCCCATTTTATGGTTTGTGTAATATATCCTACGAAAGAAATTTCAATAACATCTCCTTTCTTTACGTTTGATAGAGAGAAGTTTCCGTCAATGTCTGTAATTGTTCCATTTGTAGTTCCTTTTACTATTACAGAAGCTCCAATGACAGATTCACCTGTTGCGTCTTTCACAATACCTTGACATATACCAGATTGTTGTACAATGTCAATTTCAGATTCGTTTTTTGATAAGTCCGCATATGCCATACCCGTAGATAAACTGCCTAGTAACAGCCACATACCGACTGACTTCATTTTTCTATTCATAATTCATGCATATATAAGGTTAAAGTTTGCGATTGATGATTCTTCAGTTAACTTAAGGCCTTTTTAAAATGAATTTTATTAATACGTCTATTTGCATGCGACAAATATAGAAATAAAAATTTGATATCACAATTATTTGATAAAATATTTTATGAAATGCCGATTTTATTTGTATTGTATTTCTGTTTTTGCCGATAGTTTATAAAGCTGAATTTCTTTTATTATGGTTCTGATTATACGTATAATGATAAAAATATTATTTATATATGCTGATATTCAGCCATAAAAGAAGGGATATCAATTATGATATCCCTTCTTTTATGGAAATCTTTATATAATAAATTATTTTATAATATCTCTTAGCTTGATGCTTTGGAAAGTCATGTGAGCTACACTGCTTTCATATAGTATACCGATAGTTTCTTTATCTATCATTGTCAGGCAGGAATATCCCCAATTGTATCCTTCATCTAACAGAAGCTGATGTTCCGGACTCCAGGTATTTCCTCCATCCATGCTGATTTTAATTGTCATGTCTTTGCGGGCATTTGTTGAATTGGGGTTGGAGAAAATTAAAAGATCTTTACCCAATACATTGTCTTTCGCTTTTACACTAATCAGACTAGCCATACATACGGGTTCTATTAAGGCAGTACGAGATGATTCGTGTTCTTTCCAAGTTTTACCTAAATCTTTGGTAGTATATACTGCGCGGCTTCCTCCTCGGTTGTCTCTCATGTTCAGCATTAAAGTGCCAGGTTCAACTTCTGCTACTTGTGCTTCCGTAGTGTTTGTACGTGCATGGTGGTGTATGGTCCATGTTTCTCCACGGTCTTTGCTATACATGATACCCGCATTGGGGATTCGGGTTTTGTCGATAAACTGAATGGGGAATACTAATGTACCATCTTCCATTGTGATACCTCGTCCCGGGCCTTGCAATAAGAAATACCACTCCGGAAGCTTTACCTGTTCTGTAATATTGATTGGTTCAGACCATGTTTTTCCATCATCTGTACTTTGGGCGAGTACCAATTGAGCGGTATGGTTCAAGTCCATTCCCTGATGTGAGCTCCACCATGCTCTCTGGTTACCCATTCCGTGCGTCCATGCTGCTACAATCCATACAGTGTTAGTTTTGGTGTCTACTAAGATAGAAGGGTCACCTACACCATTCTGAGCTGAAGGAAGTCCACCGTATTCTTTGAACGATAGAGGCAAGCGCATTTTCTCCCATGTCTTTCCTCCGTCTGTACTGCGGCTGAGACCTATGTCAATATGTTCTTGTAAATCTACACTGCTGTTGTAACGTACATCGTATACTCCCAGCAAAGTACCTTTGTTTGTAGTAACCAGTCCGGGTATACGGAAAGCGGCTGAACCGTCATCACCTGCATGGCGAACTCCTACTGCCATTCTTTGTACGACTTTTTGTTCAGTTGTACTTTTTGTAGGTATAATTTTTCCGTCACCTTTTACTTGAGTTACTTCTGCACAGATTTTTGTATGTAGTGAAGCGGTAGGCTGCATTTCTATGCTAATCCAGAAGAAATTATATCCAGGAAAGAGGTTTTGTTTTCCTTCGAGTGTTAGAGTATTGCTCTTAGGTGTTGCTTCTGCTTTTTTTATAGAATAGGACGGATTAGCCGAAAGGGTTTGTCCCGGATTGTTGCTGGAAATGTATTCTACGGGAGCAAAGCGTTTTTTCCCTCTGTCTTGTGGGGCTTCTGTTCCTCCATAATACAATTTAATAGCTTTGATTTGTGACAAAGGTACGTTCTTGTCGAACGAGATAGTGACATTGTCAAGGGTCTTTGTTTCTTTGGCATCGAGACGCAGATAAGCCAAGACATTATCATGTCTTTCTATTAATATAGGTACTTGTGGAGTTTTTACAAAAACAGTATCAGCAGCGTGCAGACCGATGGAAAGCATTCCGATACATAAGGATAATAGTTTTTTCATAATGCAGTTGCTGGTTTAGATTTTTACTTTTGCTATTAGTTTTCTTATTTTTCCTTCTCCAATTACAGGTGCATGTGGGTCTTCCGGATATACAATGGCAAATTGTCCGGGAAGTAAATCAACAAAGGTGGTAGGTACATCTGAATAGAGTGCACAATCACCTTCCTTCTGATATGCTTGTTTCAGTTGGTTTACATCCTCAATGGCTTTCCAACCGATACGTTCTTTCCCTTCCAGGAGGATATGTATATCAATGTAGTCACGATGTGCTTCCAGAACCTGCTCAGATTCTTTCACGCATGTGGGGTTGACATTGTTGATAAACAGGTTATCTCCATCCAGTTCTATTCTTCCACATGGTGTATGCAATAAGTCGTTACTTTTTACGTAATCGAACAATTGTTTAAATAACGGATGTAGCGGTTCGATTCTGCTACTATTTTGTAAATTAGAAACAATCATAATATATAAAAGTTTTTAGTTATTCCATATTGTCAGTTTTGGGACGTAAGAAATACAACTGTACACCAAGAGCAATAGCCACCACGATGGCTAGCATGGCAAAACCGGTTCCTAAATTGCCACTATCACCCCATCGTCCTAAAAGGTGAGTAATGAAAGCACCGGCAGATACGCCAATCATGTTCATCACTCCATAGGCAGTAGCCCGTTGTTTGCGAGATACAAACTGACAGAGGATAGGCATGTTATTAGTATCAAAAATTCCATAGCCGATACCAAACAGCAGTCCGGCGCCTACTACTGCTACCAGATTATGTCCGAATCCTAATAGAAGTAGTGACGGAATGGTCAGTCCCAAACCGATAGCCCCGGTATATACGCGTCCACGTAGATTTTTCTGTACCCATTTATCTGATAAAGGACCACCAATAAGGACTCCGATGAACGAAGATACGGCGATGGTTATAGTAGAGATAGGTCCAGCTTGTGACATGGGTAAATCAAGGTTTTCGGCAAACAAGGTCG